>JAABUS010002287.1_pt1 | contig 36800 bp, 17 predicted proteins | sample 5560161 | NCBI WGS metagenome assembly JAABUS01 (sample SAMN10711885, study PRJNA513376) | rock metagenome | isolation source: Antarctica rocks | place: Antarctica: Victoria Land, Trio Nunatak nord | collected 2016-01-04
AAGAGTTTATATAAATTATATAAATATTAACCGACGAGCTCGAATAATATTTAGTTTATATAATCTCCTTAATATACCCGGGAGTAATTATATTCGCGATATCGGCCTCGCCTTTTTTAATAATATAAAATATAATACGCCGAATTATACGAAATCATTCTCTTATTACTCGGTTTATAATCTAGAATTATAGGCGCCTATTACTATTTACGCGGAATTAAATAAATCGGTAGATAAGAATTTATTTAAACGTTTATAATATATATCTAAACTTCGAGTTTAGCGATATTAAAAATTAAATAAAAAATTCGTCGATTTATATTAATATTTCTTTACGTCCTTAATAATATTTAATAAAATCTTAAGAGATTTAGCGACGTAGGTAGAGAGTATTTATAATAAATAAATTATATATTAATAAACTAATAGCGCGTGGTCTAGCCTCTATTTATATTATATTAAAATATTAAATATCCTAGAGTAGGGACGATAAAAAGAGTTAAATTAAAGTAAAATATTCGATATATAAGTAATATATAACGATATTAAAAAAAAGCGGCGGCTAGATCCGTTATTTAACGAGGAATAAACTAAATTTAAAAAACGAAGGGATAACTAATTAATTAAGGTAAAATATAAATTAATAATTAAAAAAACGTATATTAAAGGTAGAACCGTAACTAGTAAAATAAAAATTAAGCGATTAAATATACCCGTTATAAAGAGTAAATCTCGTATTAAAATTAATATAACGGAGAGTTAATTTAATAAGTTTCGGAATATAAAGCCGAAGATAATCTAGTATAAAGATAGTAAATATTATATTATTAAAGAGTAGTATAATAGTAAAAATTATACTTTATAATCTAGCCCTCGTAGTAAGGCGAGTAAATTAAAAAGAGAATTAATAATATTATAACGATTATACTAGTTATTATAAGAGGTATTAACGAATAAACCGGTAAAACTAACCCCTTTTTAATCTCGTTAATATAGATAACGCCCTACGCGATTTTAAGACTAGTTAATAAACCCGCGCCGCACGGATTTATTATTAGGTTAATTAATAAATATAGTACTCGGAGGCTCTAAAGTAGAAGTTAAGATTATAAAACTCTTTAATATAAAATTATATTTAATCTTTAGTTTAACTACTAAAGTATTTTTATATTTATTATCTACTAATAATATATACTTTTAAGTATATTACTCGTTATATTTTAATATATTTCTACCTAACTACTTAAGCCCGGTATCGAAAAAGTTAATAATTAAGTTTAAAGAGAATTTATCCTACTCGATATAACGAATAAACGATTTATAAATAAAGTTAAGGGTTATACTCTAAATATCCTCGGCGGCGCTTTTAACCGGATATATAACCGAGGAGAGTTTTCCGAATATAAACTCTACTATCCTCTTTAATTTTAGAAAGTATAGGTTATTAAAAACCTAATTCTTAAATAATATATTATTATATTTTGAATAATAGGACCGGTTATATTAGAATATTTTAAGATTATTATTAAATAATTTAAAAAGGCGGTCGAGTTTAAAATTTATATCTATTATTCCCCGTAGGTTTATAAGATTATTCGTTAATATATATTTTTATAATCTTATTATTACTACCGGTGAATCTACTATATAAAGTATATAGAGTAGGGTCTATATATATTTTAAAGTACCAGTAGCGTCGGTTTAAAAGAGAATCGTAACGTAATATAAAACGTAGCGGAGTAGGTTAATATTAGTATATTTAATAATATATTATAGGGTTAAATAGATTTCGACGTATATATAAAAATTTTAATAATTTTAAAATTATTAATCGTGAGTGAATAAAGGTTAGATATATATAGCTTTAGAAATCTTTTCTAATATACGAGGCTAGGTATTAATATTTAAAGTATTTTACGCCGCGAGCTAGGATACGATATTCTTTATATATTAAAGATTTATAAATTACTACTTTAGGATTCTAACCTACCGGTACGTTCTTATTATATATATTTAATAATTATAAATAATTAGGTTTTTTAACGCCTAAAAGTCCGTTAATTAAATAACCTTAAAGCGATCCTAGCGATCGGCCGTATATTATAATATAAATAAATTCGTAGAGTTACTAGGGCCCTAATAAATCTTATAAAATAATTATAATATATTAAAGCGAAGATATTAGAGACTTAAACCTAGTAGTAACTAGTTAAAAGTATTAAATAGGAGCTCGGAAATATCGTTATATAAAGTTTTAATAAATTATATACGTGACTATATCTTAAGGTTATTATATATTAATCGAAAATTAATATTAAAAATAAGGCTCTTACCGTCTAATTTAAATTAATATTTGAATATATTCTTTAATATATAGATATTATTGGCCGTCGTACTCTTATCTTTAAATATTAATATTATTAGGAAGTATCTCGTCGTTACCGGGTTTAATTTCTTTAGGACCGGTATTATTTTTATTTATAAAAACTTTATATTACCTAAATAAAGTATATATACCGCCGAGATTACCGACTCGATATAATATAATTAAATTTAGAACTTTAGTTCGTTAGCGTCTTTTTATTAATATTAAAATATAAAAGGAAGAGTAATAAAATTAAAAATAAAAGACGTATCTTTATATCTATATCGGTAGGTATTAACTAACGAGCGATTATCTCGGTTAATAATAATATAGTTATCGGGTATTATATATTTTACCGAAGGGCCCCTTTATCGAAGAGATACTCTTCTAAAATTAATATAATAGTAATTAATCGGAATTCTCGGTAGTTATTTATTCTTTCTCTACGTCTTTTTTCTATATATTTAAAATTATTATAAATTAAAATAATACTCGCGGCCTACTTTATTATTTAAACTTTTACTTCGGTCTTCTTTATTAAGGTCACTATATATCGCTATAGTATTAAATATAAAATAATTAAATTAAATTAATATAGAGTATCGAGAACTCGTCGTTATACCCCCCCTTAATATAAATAAAGCTCTAAAATCGTTTAAAAATTAATCGATTTATAAGACCGTATTAAATAATAAAGTATTAATAATATAAAAACGGCGGGCTATTAAATAGTAGAATTTATTAATAATAATAATAAACTACTTAATCTATTTTTATAATAAACTCGGTAGAAGATATTAAATCATTACGGGGCTAACCGTAATATAACCGGAATAATATTTTTAAATAATTATAAGGTACCGCCTTTAAACCCTTTTATAAATAAATAAAAAATATTAAATACTTTATACTTCCTTAAGACCTTAATTTCTCGTTAAAATATATTAACGATTAACTGGCCTTACCTCCTAATTAACGAATCGTACCGTTTAGGTATTAATTACTTTTCGAATCGGGAATCACTAGGTAGCTCGTTATAAACGAAATCGAAAAATCATTTTTATATTAAACGGAAAATATAAATCTTACGTAGTTTATAAAGCGCTCTTAAAAATCTCTTTATATCTTATTATATATCGGTTATTATTATTAATATACTAGTAATCTTTTCGCCCTCCGTCTATTATTAACGATATTTTTTATTACCCGTTATCGTCTCTTCCGATAAATTATTACTACCGGTAAAGGTAGAGGTAAGAGCGGAGGAAGAATTTAAAAAGAAAGAGGTAAAAACTAATTTATTTAAGATTATATAAAGGCGGAGATTTAAAGTAGGGGTACGGCGCGCTTATTTAAATAAGTAGTTTACGATCTTTATATATAACGGAGATAAACGGGGAGGCGATATTAAGAGGCTAGATAATAAATTAATAAATAATAATATAATTTCTATTTTAATATAATTTATAACGCGGATTATTAATATCAAAGATTAATATTAATAGTTAGTATAAGATTATTATAATTAAAATTAAAATAACGGAGTTAGGCGAAACCGCGCCGCGCGGTTTTACCCTATAATTAATAATATCCTATATTATTTATATAACTTAATACTAGCGCCCTTTAATCTTATTATCCGTTTACCGAAAAAAACTATTCTCGTTATAAAATCTTTTCTCCGTTTACTTTACTTTACTTTATATTATTTTAAATAATTTTAATACCTTTAAACGGTATCTTTAAATAACCTTTTATACGCGTACTCGGTTAATTTTTAATAATAAATTAATATAACCCTAGACGACTAGGTCCTCCTAAGTTATTTTATATATTAATATTTAATTAATAGGTAATATTAGAACGAGTTAAGTACCAGTCGGAAATTAATAAAAAATTTAACTAAATTTATTCGGTAACCCCGATAGTGTAAGATTTACCGCCGTTTACTTTAAGTAAATAAAAGCGAGGTTTAATTATTTATTAAACTCCTCGTTATTTAGGGTCTCGCTATCTTCCCTTATCTTTACGAATTATAAAAGAATAATTCTTTAGAGGGTAATATCTAGGCGGCCTAATATTAAATTATATAATATCTTAGGCCGAGTAATCCTTACGTCTCTACGCGTATATAATACCGGAACGAATTAATTATAATTAACTATATTTATTAACTCCTAGATTTTATTTATTTTATATATATAATTATTTATTATTTTTCCCCGCCCCTTTACCCTCTTTTATTATTCGGCTATATTTTTATAAAAATTTAAAATAATCTTTATATAATTATTAATAGTCTCGTCGTTAAAAGATATTAATCTTTATATAATATTAACTTTATACCTATAGGCGAGATATTTAGGTATATTTATATCGATATATTAAAAAAAAATCGAGTCTTTAAGCCGAGTATATTTAATATAATAAAGATATAAAATTAATCGGTAATTACGATTAGGTCGTAGGTATATATATAAAGTCTAATATATCGGATTTTATTAAATAATTTATTATATTAATAAATAAAACATTATCCGTAGCTACCCTTTATTAGGTTATTTATTCTACTTTATTTAATAATAAAGATATATATCGAACTCCTCCGCTATAATATTTTTAATTTCAACCTCGGAGTTACTCTTTAAGTTTACCCCCGTTTATAATTAATTAAATATACCTTTAATAATAACGTTGCCCGTCTCTTTCTAGGTATCCTATACTTCTAGCCCTCCTATTTTACGAACGATAAACCGCGATATTTAATTAATTAAGAATACTTTAATACTCGCTTTAATTATTCGGTATTTATAGACCCTATATTTATTATCGTTTATTTATAGTCGGGCTATTATCCGTTATTAATTTTTAATAATTATATTAATCTTAAAAGTATTTATATTACTTTGATAACGCTAGTATTTAATTAATCGTAAACGGATATTTTCTTCGTTTAATAACTTAGTCTATAGGCCGAAATATCTAGCCATAGTGTATAAATATATATAATAAATATATCGTAAATCGGACCCAGTTTCTATAAATACTCGGAGGGTACCGATTTAACTAGCCTTGTTATTTATATTAATAACTTTTAGATTTTTCTTTATTATTTATTTAAGAGAATTAATTAATAGGCTCGTATAATTATAACCGAAATACTTAACCCGATTATTTATTCTTTAATTCTTATCGTTATTATCGTCGTCGTTATTATCGTTTTTATTAAAATTACCGCTCGAAGATATTATATTTTTATTCTCCGAGGTATTGTTTAAATTATTATTATTAATTTTATAATCTACCGATTTAGGTTTAATCTCCTTATTATTAACGATTTAATAATTATATCTTCTACGTTTTCCTCGTAATAAAGGCCCCTCGTTATTATCTATCTTTAATCTTACTAGATACTTTCGATTAATCTTTAATTTTATTAATTATTTATCCGTTAAACCCGATTTAATTAAAAGAGTATAAGTATTAGTTTTATTTAAGTTATTTAATATCTATTAATCTTTCGGGATACTTTTACGCGTAGATCCTCGTTTATAATTATTTTATTTTAAATAGTTAACCGTTAACTAAATAATTATAAAATAAATATTATTATAAATAAATTTCTTAACGATTTAATTTACGTAGCCGAGGTGATTTTCCTCTATAATATCGAATTATTAATTTTATACTACGGTCCCTTATATATTTTATATACCTTTAACGTATTTCTCCTTTCGTTTATAATTAATTATCGGCCGTTTTTATATATTTTATAAAATCGTCGAGTCTAGTACTTTATATACCTTTTATTTACTCGCGAATTTTACCGTTTAAAGTCTATCGTTTATTAATATACCTTATACCTCGGTAATAATCTCGTTAACGATCTCCGTATTATTAACGAACTTTTTTAATATATCCTAGATTAGATCGATTTATACCTTTAATTCTCTAATTTAATATATCGTCTCGTTAGTCTTCTAACGTATATCTACTAGTAATTTATTCGTCGCTTTAACTATAAACGCGAGGATCGAGGCTCTAGCGACCGTTAAGGAAAGAGAATCTTCATAAGATATTAACGAGGATAATATAATAAATAATTAAATAATAAATTGATAAAAAGTAAAGAGAGGTAAAGAGCTTTAACGAATAAAAGTAATAAAGATTTAAATAAAATTAATAAATAAAGTGAATTATTATACTATTAATAATAATAATAATAGGGTTAATACGGTAAATATTAATAATAATATTAATAATAATAATCGTTAGTAAGCTTTACGTATTAAATCTTAATATACGAAGTTATTACTTTAGAAGATTATTTTAAAATTTAAATATTTTTAACTAGGAGGTGAAGCTTAAATAAATATTCAATATTAATTAATATACGAAGTTAATACTCTAAAAGATTATTTTGAAATTTAAATATTTTTGGCTAGGAGGTGAAGTTTAAATAAATATTTAATATTAATTAATATACGAAGTTAATACTTTAGAAGATTATTTTAAAATTTAAATAATTTTAATTAAGAGGTAAAGTTTAAATAAATATTTAATATTAATTAATATACGAAATTATTACTCTAAAAGATTATTTTAAAATTTGAATATTTTTGGCTAGGAGGTGAAGTTTAAATAAATATTTAATATTAAATAATAATATTCTAATTTAATCTCTCTATTTAATATTAGTAATAATTGAATCTTAAATATCCTTAAACTAAATAAAAACTTAAAGTTTACTTTCGAATAATAAAAATCTACTTTTAAATAATATAATTATTAATAATAATATTTAAGCGCCCCTAGCCCCGCCTAAAAACTTTTAAACTTTAAAATTATTTTTTAAACTAGTTTTTATTTTAATTTTTACTTTTTCTTTCTCCTCTTTAAATTAACTTTCTTAATCTCTTTATTTAATCTTTATACTTTAATACTAATTATAGTAAAGGATAATAATATTTATAATTTAATATTAATTACGGAGATTAACGATCTTTTAAATAATATAGTTTACTCTAACGATAATAATAACGAAGGGGATTTATTAAATAAATTATCCTTTAATAATATAAATATAAGAATAACCTTAGGCGAGATATTTAAGAACGGAACCTTAATAAATCCTATTTATTAACCTCTATTATTTATTATATTAATATTATAACTAGAATTATTTTACGGAGGATTATGAACTAGTCTTCGAAGATAATAATATTAAACCGAAGTATAAAGGGCCTGCCCTAAAGCTAGGTATAAAATATAAATTAAATAAAAATAACGCGTTAGTTCTAAAAGCTAAACCGGCGGTATTTAAGACTCAAAAAATTAAAAAGAAATAATCGATTTATAATAAAAAAAAGAAGGAAAAAGTAGATAAAAGCGATAATAATAATATATTAATCGATAACGACGTTATATTAATCGATAATAACGTTAACTATAATTGTAAAAATATAAAGAATTAACCTAATAATAAGGAGACACCTACTAAATATAAATAAAAAATATTTATTAAATTTAGAAAGAATAAGATTATAGGGTCTATTAAAGAAATACCTATAAAATAAAAAAATAAAAGAATAAACTTTAAAATTAAAAAAGACGAGGACTCTAATAAATTTATAAAGAAAAAGCGCGATATTAAAGCCGCTAAGCCTCTAACCTAAGGAATAATAATATATAATATTATTTATTACGATTTTTATAACCTAGTTAAAAAGAATATTAATAGACCCGTCGAGTATTTATATATAATCTTCATAGCCTATAACTACTTTACTTTATTTATAAATTTAGGAATTTTAAGAGTCGACTAGATCCCTAAATCTAATATCCGTTTAAATAATTAAATTATTTTATTTATAATTAACTAGTACTCGGCTAGAATCCTTATAAACTAGTTAAACGAATTCGATTTAACTAGAATAATACGTGGTTTAAAATACCCTCTCGGTTATACCGTTAAGTAATAAAAAACGGTAGAGGATATAAATATTAACGGGAATATATTAATAACGGGGGAGAAGAGATAATACTATATATAAACGAAAGACCTATATATATTAAATAGATAAAAAGTGTTTAATATTAATTTATATCTTAAACGTCCGGTTAGGGAGAAGATCCGTTATTAGAAACTAATATAAAAACGATTTTATAAAGTATATATTTAGTTTATACCTAGATACCCTAAAGACCCGACTTTCCTAACTCTATTATTATATATTAAATTATTATTATTTATAAAGGGGGCCGCCTAGGAACCCTCCTCCTTAATCGCGAATAATATTATATAAACCGAGATTAATAAGGTAATAATAATAATTTAGTAAAGTATAATTAAATATAATTATAATAATCCTTAATAACGGTTAGAAAGTTAATAAATCCGCGCGGCGTAGTTTTACCGCGTCGTTTATAATAATTCTCTAGATAGTGATACTAAATCTATAAATAATTATAATAAAATTAAAATTTCGAATTTACTACTAAAGTTCAAGACTATAAATATATTAATTTTATTTTCTATAATTACGAGTATATTAATACTAACGTTCTAGACTTCTAGATAATAATAATAATAAAAGTTTATATATAATAACGATAAGGCCACGATTATAATAATAGTGAATCCGAAATCTTAATACTAAATAATTAAAACTTTAATTTTAGATAACTAAACTTTTAAATTTAAATAACTTTAAACTCGATTTTAAAATATATTTATTACTAATTATTCTTAAAGACTTAATATTAAAAGGCTAGCCCCCCGCTTAAAACTTTTAAATTTTTAAAATTATTTCCTAGACTAAAACTTAGTTCTAATAAAATTTTAAATAATTCTTTTTAATTTTTAATCCTCTTTCGATTATTAATCCCCTTTCGATTATTAATCCCCTTTTAATTATTAATTTATAATATCGGAACTATTATTTAAATCGTTAATACCCTCTCTTCCTAATATCTATTATAATATAATATATATATTAACTAATTTACCTTATATTTAAAACCCATCGGATTATTACCGTATTATAATAATATTTAAAATACTTCTAAAAAAGACCCGTAACTAGATTTATAAATATTATTTTATTTACGCCGAAGAAATCATTCTTTATTTAATAAAGGACGAGAGATTAATATTTAAAAGAGATTTTTATAAACTAGTAAAATATAACGTAGGTAAAGACTACGATATCCCGATTAAAGACCCCGAAATACTTAGGGGGGTTATTTATATAACGGATTAATTATATATTACCCTATTTAGCGTTAATAAAGTTATTTATAAAAATATAACGAGTATTCTTTTTAGGTATAATATCTAACACTTAAGTTATCCTAGTTATTTAATTAATAACGAGTATAATAAAAATCCCGGATCTATAAATATATAGTTTTACTTTAATTATTATTTCCGTTATATTAAAGTTTATTTAATAATAAATAATAGTTTTAATTATTTTCTTATTATAATAAATACTTAAACGGAGTAGCGAAATATAGGATTCGATATAAAAGATAGAGTTCACGGAGCCCTAATAACGAATTTAATAAACTCTTTTAAATAAATAAATAAATATCTAATACGAATAACTTAGTTACGATCTTTAATTTTTAACGTAGAGAATTTATTTTATTTAAATAATTACTATTATAGGGAGGCTTTATATAATTTATATTATTATATAATTTAAAAGGGCCTTTAATATAGAAAAGAGCTCGGACCGGCGAAACTTTATAATTATATTAAAATTAATAATATAATTCTTAATAATAAGAATATACTAGTTATTAAAATAAAATTTAAAACGGACGTAAAAATAATCGGCCTCGATATAAATTAGGATAAACCGACGGAAGGAGAAAAGAGAGAAGATAAAATAACGAATAATAACGGGGATAATAAAGACGCGATCTTTATAAAATTCTAGAGTTTAAATACGTTATACTTTATCGGGGGGGTTAAGTAAAGAATAATTTTTAATTTTTAATAATAAATATATACTCTTTAATATTTAATAAATAACGATAATTAATTAATTAATAAATACTTTTAATACGATTTTTATTACGTCGGTATTATAATTTTATAAATAATAATAAAAAAGTCTATAAATAATCGTTTATAACTTAAATTCTATTAATATTAAAATAATTATTAATTATAATATTTCTATACGCGGTTGTATTAATATATAATAAATTTAAATTTTATCGCTAAGATTACGGTATTAATCTAAAAGTAGAATAGTACGGGTATTTTAATAATCGATAATCAAAATAAAGCGAACTAGATATAATATTCGGATTTTACGCTCAGACGTACTACCTAGAGGTTCCGTAGTAAATAGAAGGCGCTAACCCGAAGGGGCTTAGCGAGCGGAAGCTAACCCGAAGGGGCTTAGCAGAGCTTGGCACATCTGAGGGACTAAGGCAAATCTCGTTTTATTACTAGCGACTACGTGACTAATCTTATTTTAGTTACGATCTCCGATACTATAATATAAACCATGATACTCGTATTTAAACGAGATCATGACGATGCTTGCTACTAAGGGGATTCATTCGGGATGCTTGCGCAAAACCCCTTACGGCCCTTGAAGTAACCTGCTTGTGGTTTTTTTGCCGCTAAGCATGACCCCTCGGCCTTTGGTATTGCAGTTTCACGTATTCGACGTCTTGAATTTCTCAATGTGGAGGCTCACCTCGCTGATTTTGAGATACTAATAGACGTGTGGGAGAACGGTCATGCCGCAGTCCCAGATTCCACGTACCAGTAATTTCTTGAACCTGGCATAGAAAAGTTCGCCGGCGCAAATATCGGTTTCGGCTTACTCATGCACTCAAACGGTTTTCAGGTTCAGCGGCCCACTCCAAGCTCTCAATCGTTTCCCGAAAACATGCAACAGCACCACCAAGAAGAAAACGGCAGCCGTCACGCCTGCCTGAACCCCGAAGCTCCGCTGCGGTCCCATCGCCAACGCCCACCGGACCTGAAAATAGCTTACGATAAAGCCGCCCGTAGTCCGCGCGAAGTTGATCCACGCTGCGACCTCACCACTCGCTTCCGGATATGATTCAAGGTTGTAGGCGTTCAAAGCGACCGTTGTAATCATAATCCCGAAGACGTATAGGCCCCAAGCAACGGCAGTCACCATGTAGTGGTACCCGTTCTGGAGACAGAAGCCGATGAGGACGAGGCCTGCAAGCATAAAGGGAGTAGAGAGATAGATTGCCAGCAGACGGGCTTCAGGATCCAGAGTCCCGGCGTTGCGACGTATGTAGAGGGTAGCTAGGGAGTCGTGGAGCCAGTGACCGGCTATTTCCCCAAGGATGGCTGCGATGACAGGAGCGAAGTAGAAGAATCCTAAGAAAAGTCAGGGTGAAGTCAATGAATGCAGAGGTTTGGGTAGGAGGTTGCGCTTACCGATTTGTTTCGGGCCGAATTTGTAGAGGGGACCAATGAAGATGGAGAGAGTCGTGTTGATGCCGACAACCCAGGCAAAGGTAAACAGGAAGTAGATTGTTGAGATGAGGACAGTAGGTTTTAGGATCACTTTGACAGGGCGTATTATTGCTTGCAGGAAGGTGTTGCGTAAGTGACGGGACCGATATTGTTCGATTCCTACCAGGCGGAGCAGACGCGATTGACGGGGTGGTTGTTTGTCAATTGGGATACGGCGGTCGTAGTAGGTCTCATCGAGGAAAAGAATGATACCTATGAGGCATAGGCCGGTTTCGATGGTGTAAATCCAAAAAGGCCATCGCCAGGAGAGTTTTGTGATCATGAAAGCAGCGAGCAGAGGCCCGAGGTATGGGGACACAGTGATGAATGCCGACCACACGTTAATCTTACGACTGGGAAAGCAGACGTCAGCTCTAGCCATGCAAAGTGGCAGCCAAAGGTAAATTTACGCGTGCTCATGGAAGAAGAACATGTCTTTGATGAGCATTAAGCCACCCTTTCCCAATTGTTAGCCTGGTGCCTCAAACGCTGATTGTATGTGTGGGGAGGTACTTACACCCTGTGCGACCGTTGAGAAGAACCCGTTCAGTATTCGAGCAGCAAAGAAGGAATCAAAGCTCGTGGCGCCCGCGCACCATGCTGCCGTCGCGAAAGCAAAGACTGCGAACCAGAAGAACACTGGCAGACGGCCAAAGAATGCTGCAAGTGCAACTACGACTACTCCTCCGGCGCCTAGCATGAAGACATTCCCCACTTGAGAGTGATTGACATTGTCTTCACTCATGTGCCACACTCTGTTGATTGCAGGTTAGCAACAATGCTGGCTTTGATTTAGATTAAAGCCGAGGACGTACTGGGCTTGAGGAATGAGCGTGACGGCCCCAGTTGCACTGCCATAATCGGCAAGGAGCGACGTAGCTGATATGACGAACAAAATCAGATTTTTCCTGCCTTGAGACCAATTGAGCGGGTCGTGTGGATCTTCGCTGGGCTGCGGGATGAGGACGTTATGGTGATCTCGAGAAAACTTCAAGCCTTCGCTAGTATCGACCTTCGAGGCATCAAGGAAATAACTGTCCTTCAAGCCAAGGTGATCGGGAGTCCTGATGTTGCCATCATCTAGCTTCTCAACGTCCGACATACTCTCGTCATGCGATTGGTGACGCTTTAGAGGCTGCGGATAGCAACAAGTGAAGCCTTTGCCAGACACCTCACTTGAATTGCCTAACAGCGCTGTAACTTAAAAGTTTGGGAGCAATGGTGGTGCATTGTATGGGAAGACAGCCAACCGGCTAATAAGGTGGCAGATCTCGCACGCTATGTTACCACGAGGGTCGGTACCACGCCGCCCATGCTTTTGGGGCAGTCATCAGAGATTCCGATGGCACTGTAACGGAATACAAGGCCTGGACCATGCAGTAGCCCGGCGCAGTCACGTTTCATATGACCGGCGCATCTCCTCCTGCATAAGTGTAGGATGCAAGGTGGAAGGGAAGACGGAAGATGCCGTGTGATTGGTACGATAAGAACATCCTTAAAGGATGGTGCAGGTGCATCGTGGGATTTGCGGATGAGTTTACCAGTCTGCTACCTCTACAGATAACTTGGTACTTGGCCACGGAGTGCTGCATGATGATTAGTGCTAGTGTTAGTGTTGGCAGGAGTGACTTCTTGGCTGCCGTCACTTAGTACCACCCTAGTAGCTGACTAACTTAGTTCCGGGACTGCGGCTCCACTTAGTGAGCTAAGCCCAAAAGAGATCGCCAATCTTGGCAATTAAAACGTACAATCCAGCTCCGTAATCATGAGGGGATTCGGAATGGTATCACCAACAACGAAGATATACTCCTCCACGGACCTGTCCGTCGTCGTAGCCATATTCATCACCGTCAGGTGTGATACGGGCGCAGCATGTCATTCTCTGGATGAGTCGGCGCGTCTCCCAGAGTGAACGACGCGGCGTTCTCATGCAACGAATTGTCGCGAATGCTCACATCAACCTCGGTGGTTTTCATAATCCCGTTTGAGTCTGGTGTCGGAAAGACGACACCCTCATTTTCGACGTCGACATCTCGTCGCATCATCCCTGCATTTTGAGTCTCTATGTGGCTGTCTCTTGACAGGTTGGGATTTCCGTAGCTTCTCGGAGGAGAAATAATCTGCAGATGGTGGGCGTCGTCGTCCTCGTGAACGCGATAGCCCTTCTTGTTACGGTCTCGAGCGCTCAGGTATGTCTCCCGGCTCTCACCAGCACTCTTTCGAGATGGAGACTGACCGTAGAGAAGTGGCAGCAGTGGTCGAAGAGTAGGCACGCACGCGGCAACGATGACGGTGTACATCTCGGTCGTGAGCCAGATCACCAGGTCCACCGTCTGGTATGTGTAATCACCCCTAGCCGTTAGATCCTGAAGCTGGATGGTCTTGACAATTGCTGCTCCCGTCGCAAGAAGGCCTAGCGACATAGCACACCCGAGCCCAAGCTTAACGGCCCGTCTCATTTGCAAATTCCAGATGATGATAAGAGGAAATAATGCAAGCACAAGGTCCGAGAACGAAGAAAACCATGCCTGAAAAAATCCGACGTCTTGTTGAATATATGGTTTCAAGCAACTGCCACTGATAGACGGTTCCCACAGCTTCCGGGTAGGCGAACATTGAGCGAAGATAAATGACACGCAGATGGCGTTGATGATGACTAATAGCGCGATGAGAACGTAGAGGAACCACTCTCGAAACTTGTTCTTGGCCATTATCCTTAATAGGAGGAATGCAATCGATATTTTGCCGACGCCACAACTGAAGATGGTGAAAGGCTGCGATATCCAATTCAGTTTGACTGCCATCAATTTTTCCAGTGGGTACAATGCTTCATAGTGCCTGCCCGCTCCATAGGATACTTCTGCAGTCACAATTGAAGAACAAATGATGGCCAAGAGCTTCCAAATATGTCAGTCTCCATTCCTGGCAGATGATATTGAGACTGGGGTCTTGTGATGCACCGAGATGCCAGGGAGACTCACCAATGCCAGCAGTATCATCCAATCGTCGATTCCAACGTTGCGGATCAGGCATGAGCGAGTATACATTCTTGCCCCAACGATGAGGATGGCCACGACGCATTCGGTCCAGCTCACAGCAAGAATAGCTGGGCCCCGATTCGCGGTCGCTACTGTGGGGGGTAGAGTATTTTCTGCCATTTCAAATTCTGAACAGTTGTAATCACCCGAAGTCAAATATCAGTAGAGCGATCTTTGAGCTTCGGTAGCATCTAGAGTCAGGAATTTAAAAGCGGCAATTCCAAATTCTGAGCGTAATGAAGGTTACCGTCAGCCTTTAGAACAGGCATCCAAATAGGGTTGGCCGAACCTTCTTCGAACGGTATTCAGGTACTCTATGCAGACGGCCAATGACATATCCGCGAGGGTGGTGATGGTGTGTTAAGCATCTACCATAAAAACCCCAGCTCCGCTATCCCTTTCCCTGTGACCGGTAGATACAGCTAAGCAGGGGTAGATGTCCATCATGTCAGGATTCTGGTTGTCGACCCATTGCAAGCGAGGCCTTAGTGGTCCCTCGGGTCGAAAGAACAGCATCGTTTGATTAGCTGGGTCAATGTTTTCTCCTAGCTGTACTTACCGCTCACAAGGAAAGGGATACCTGCGGATTGGTACGCTTGCGTCGAGAAAGACTGGTTCAACCGCTAATGCAACTGTCATGGGGCAGATCCTGGGGAGGAGCCAAAGGAGGCAGTGCCCTCATCGGCTCCCTGCAAATGCAAGCAGGGTGGGAATAAGCGTAGGATTGGCGTCGACAACAATGACGACTTGACGAGTACCGCGAATCATCATCTGCGGCGTAGTGCAAAATGTTCGTTTCAGTAATTAGGTTTCCGGGATCTCGGCCCATGCATCCCTTGTTAGTCCTCCGATCGGCAATGCATTGGCCATGTGAGGAAGGAGGAGGATTCCCACAAAACTCACCCAATTCCAAGGTGCATTAGAACTACGCATTACCATGTCCCTATTCAGGATACTAAGATATCCCCACGTGGGGTCTAGAATGATGGAGCCACACTTCAGTCAGGAAATAGTGTGTCGTTATGGTTGCGCAGAGACCATCCATTGCAAAGGGCTCACACACCTTGCGTAAGCCGCGCTCCAGGCTGATATTCAATCCCACGTATTTTATTGACTCCAAGTTCAAAATTCTCTCCCTAAGCCGTCGGCAAGGCACACCAGATCGAAGATGGACGCAACAAAACTCATCGATCTAGTAAGGTTAGCTGCCGAAGCGCCCTCAGAGAAACTTCCTCAGGAGGATATGGCAAGGAGGGAGCTCGTGACAGCAATGCGGAAGCTGAGTGCTAGGCTCGAAAATCCTATTGATTCAATCATGAGATTTGTGTTCCAGGTGTGTGTATCCCACGCACCGTCCCCGAGGTAAAAGGGTCAGTGATGCTGTACAGCTAAATTGGGTGAGTACTAGCCTCATCAGAACGCTGTTATTCGGGTTGCAATTGCCCTCGATCTTTTTGCATTGGTGAAAGATAAGGAAGAGAATGGCACAAGTGCAGAGGAGCTCGGAAGCCTCACAGGTGCAGAGCACGCACTGATCGGTTCGTCTTCTTCCCTCAGACGTCTTGAGCATCCCAGAGAGGACTCTTTTGCTAAAGCCCATCTCCAAGTCCGCGTTATGAGAGTCTTAACAGCCATGGGCATTTTCTCCGAAATCGCCGGGCAGCGCTACGTCGCGACCCCCATTTCAAGAGCCTGGACCGCTCCGCCGTTGAGGGACGGTACTAAGCATCTGTAAGACTCTCCTTTCACAAGCGCGGTAGTCCCACGAAGGCTGATTTGTAAATTCTAGATTCGACGAAGCAGCCTTCTCTCTCTCCATGATGCCGACTTTTTTGGAGCAGACAAAATATCGAAACCCTTTAGACAGCACTGGCCCTTTTCAATTCGCGTTCAAGACTAACTTAGGCATGTTCGAGTTTCTCAATGAGCGGCCCAAGCGTTTGAGTGTCTTCAACACTTTTATGGAGGGCCAGCGTGCGGGCAGAATTCCCTGGTTCCAATACTATCCCGTTGAGAGTTCCCTCTGTGAGGGGCTGAAGAGTGAAGACGCTGTGTTAATAGTGGATGTGGGAGGTGGGCGAGGCCATGATTTGGAGGCTTTCAAAGGTGACTTTCCCAGCCAGCGTGGAAACCTTGTAGTGCAGGATTTGCCGGAGACGATTGATGATATTGACCATCTCGCGCCGGGGGTGGAGTCCATGGAACTCGACTTTTTCACTCCACAGCCGATCAAAGGTTTGATAACTTCCAGAGATTCAGTCAACATAGCTGACAGATTCCCCATTCAGGTGCCAGGGCATACTACTTCCGCTCCATCTTCCATGACTGTAAGCTGTTTCAAAATATTACTTCCCGAGCGGACTGTGAAGCAAATAACGATTTATGAGTGAACAGCGGACAGTTTCCGTTTCCCCGCATCGTCTGGGTAAATAAGTCTTGCTGAAAGGTGGACCACTGATTTCGCACTTCTTTGTAGGGCCGGATGATAAATGCCGTACAATCCTCCAACACACCGCTGAAGCCATGGAGAAAGGTTACTCGCGAGTCCTTTTCAATGAATTTGTGCTCTCAGATCAGGGCAGTCCCATGCTGCCAGCCACGATGGACATCAACATGATGGCGCTCCTGTCGGGCATGGAGAGAACAAAAAAGCATTGGAGCGCGCTCTTAAGCAGCGTAGGATTGAAGATTGTCAAAATTTGGGGTCTGGGACCGGAAATGGAAAGTCTGATTGAGGCGGTCCTTGAATAATGCCATGGCAGATTTAGATATCTGTTGTGCTGGATGCTTGATGGTAGCGATAGCTCCGGTTAAAGTGAGATATAGAGACGCCGCGCAGACTAACACCTACCACGCCGTCGTTGTTGTTATTCGTGTTGTTCTTGCCTGATTCTCAAGAGAGCACACATTTTCGCCCTCCTGCCTTTACTCGCCCACATCTCGCTAGTCTCAACGGTCAACAGCGTTATCAATTACGCATTTCTCATCGTTCGTCGCCTTACGCAGGTGATGAGACAGCACTAATTCAGGGCGCACACGTAGATAAGCACCTCGTATGCCAATCCGTGGCGCAGCATAGACATTGCCGTATTAGAAACTCGCGTCTTCAATAGAAAGCAAAGAGATTCCAGCCTTGAATTGATCCGGGGTCCACTCTTACCTCCCCAGCTTTGCCACGGAAATTAGGCAGCTTTGGTCAACCCTGCATGGGCACTTGGGCTGTGGGCTCCGCTACCAGCGCTTAATTGATATATTGGGATTGTGTACGCCTTATCATGCGTGGAACTTGTGCCTCGCACGAATTCGTTGCTAGGGAAGGAAACACCCCTGTTTATTTCGGCAGAACTGTCGTGTTACCAGGTGGCAGAAGATGGCGAGCGGGTACGTAGTTCGAGGAAGAGTACCAATTTTGTTGATAGAAGAATCGATCCTGACAACGATGTTGTATGGATACCTGATCCGCGTCCTCACCAAACCCCACTTACGATCCGTCATTAAGATTCTCTCGCAAGCGAGTTCAAAGCCTTCTTCGACTTCAATCCTGTTTGGCCAGGCCCAGCCTCGACATCCGGTCCATCATTATCGTTACACGACGGCAAAGCCCACGCGTCACTCGTTGGCCTCGTGGACGGATCCGATAGACCGTTCTGTAAAATAAGTAGAAATGCTTTGAACCCAGGAATGCAAGCAGTGATGACGCTGAAGCTGATCACAACCCTTTTACCGACAATCAGTAGAGCAAGACTACTTATGGAAATGGTAGAAGACTTACTGGGTCACCATGCTGGGATTGACATTGTCGCCTAGAGCCAGGCACTTTACTCTCATTCGACATATTAGAGGATGATGTTAGGAACAGGAAAACTTACGAGACTGATCATCACCATGTAGGTATGAGCGGAGGAGACCAAGTTGCACGATAGCAGCAAGTCAAACACTGCGAAGCATGGGACCATGAAACAAACGAAACAATCACCGAAATGATCACCACATCTATCCTCCGTATAATCTCACGGACGCGGCCAATCGCACTGTAACGCTAGCGAAAATATCGCCGCCATCGCCCAGAGCGTCACGATAGCAGCAAGTGCATGGGAGGCTCGTTTCATCGTTTCCAGCGACGTGGAGAGCGCGACACAAAGAAGAGGAGGGTTATTTGGGAGAGAGCTAGGGGTGCGGTGGTGAGAATTTGGCTGACGTCATTGACCCATATTCATGGGAACTATCAGTGAAGTCCCGATATGTATCCCTTTGGGTTCCTTTGGGACCTGTTCCGGCAGCCATTCACCAGGAAAGACATTTTTAACAGCCCAAAGGGATAGAGTGGGGTTAGGGTGTGAGTCGCTGGTCATACCTTACTATACTCGAAAAATTCCGCTTGACCGAGACTCGAGCGCATCTTGCCCAGGCTTACGCTTCGGGCGACGCTGACTCAGCAGTTTCGACGGGCTAAAATGGCGTCGACGCACTCGCTTAAATAGTAATTAAGAGCTAAATTAGGGCCATATATTAAGAAGTAGAATAATAACGTTTTACTAAGGACGGTTATTATATAAAGAAAATAATTAAAAAAATTTAAATAATTTCTAATTAAAGAAAAAAATATTTTTTCTAATAATAAACTAGCCCGATTATATTATTCTTAAGCGCTAGTCGCGGAATCTATTATTAGTAGTAAAATTATCTTATTATTATTTTATATTTTCTTCTTCTTTTTTCTTTGAACTTATATTAATTTAAAATATATTATTCAAATATAGTAAAATCATAATATAATTCTATATTATATATACGTTTATTTTTAATACTTAGGAGTATTATTATAATATTCGTTACGCGTTATTAATACAATTATAAGTCTTATTCATGATGTCCATTGGGTCGCTCTAGGAAATGCACAAATATCTCCGTTCACACATCAAGCTAATTCCTCGAACGAGCCTTTAGATACTCCATAAGGTTGATTTATGACAACGGGTGAGTGACTAGGGCAACAATACTGACATAGAAACTCGAAAGGGTCAAAGAAAGTGTACATCTCGTGTCTCTCGTTCATGCCTACGTCGAGCTTGAAATGTTTGTCGTCGATGGCACTTTAGTTCTTGGATTCCGCCTATAGGTAATCGTCCGTTCTATTCTCCAAGCTGTCAGTGTAAGATTTGGATGATCAATTGAAAACCAAACAACAGCACAAGAGACAATAGCAACAGATTCCAGCGGTATTGTAAGCACACGAAATTTCGGGTGTCAAATTGAAACAGCCATCGCTTCCTCTCAGTGGCTAGATAACCTCTTTGATCAGTGAAGCAGCAGGTACGCGATGGAAATGGATGACAGCTGCAAGGGCCAATTGAAACAGGAAATTGCCGTACATGGATACATAAGAGCAAAGAAATCAACTGTGAGCCTTCAAGGTGAGTCAGGGTCAGATGATCAACGGTTTTAAAGAGAAGCTCGAATGACACTATGTTTCTCAAATTGATGGGGTCTTGTGTCTGAATCGATAGCGTGTGCGTCCAAGACTGCCACTTATCCTCCCACGAAGCCTGGCAGGCAGACTTACGAAAAATGTAGCAAAAGGTAGATTGAAGCTATCTCGGAAACCTTGCTGACCTCCCATGGGCCGACTGTTGGCAGCGCCGGGGTGGATTTCATTCTTTCGCTGGTTCTTCGTTCGACGTAATGATCAGCTCTGGTGTGCTTGTTACACGACTACTCGGAGTTGGGAAATCTTTGCCGAATGCAGTTCCGAAGGGTCTTGCTTGAAATATCCCCAAGGAACGAAGCATGTAGAGTGAAGAAATGGTCAAGACTTGAGTGAATGGTACGAGAATCAAGCCGCCCAGCTCTTTTCACCAATGAAACCACGTAATTTTCACTTTCGTATCTCAACGCTCAACGAAATGAGAAGATAAATGTCCACCTGCTGTCAGACTCCTACGTACATACACTGCGTCATCATTAAGAACTTAACTCATTCTCAAAGATGCAATTCAACGCTTTCAGTCTCGTTCTCAGTGTCATCATCGTCGCGACATATACTGTGGCACAAGCAGCAGTGTCAACCGCAACATTAACAGCAACCGCATCGTCTGCCCTCTCCTCGGCTTCAATCCTGGCTGCCCTACCTCCATGTGGGGTAAGCTCCACTCTCAAGTTCCCATTCGATGTGCAATGGCTAAGAAAGCATGACATTTAGCATCCCTGCGTCAACCTCGCGTTGGCAGCCAGCGGCTGCTCTCTGACGAACCTCACCTGTATCTGCACTGACGCAACCTTCAATCGCATCGTTGGTCCTTGCGAGATCGCTACTTGTAGCACTACTAAATTAAACGATCGTAAGCTTCTACTACTTTCACCTTTCATCTTCCACAACTAGCACAGGCAAGAGTAACATGTGAGCAGGGCTTATCCCCTACTTCGAGCAACTTTGCTCCTTCTTTCCCAACGGTATCAACCAAGCCACTTGTCCTACGTCGAACATAAGCATCCCCGCTCTATGGAATGAGACCGGGTACGCAGGGGAAAACTTGACTGGTGGTGGACATGCGACAAATGGAAACGTGACTATCTCGTCAACACCGACGCCATCTGTATTTCTGGGGCAGGGTGGAAACATGCGCGCTGGTGGTTATATGCTTGGATGGGGGCTCACAGCGGCAGTGATGTTGATGATGCATGCTTGGTTGTGATCGGGTAGAACGTAAACTTGGGTAGGCATGGTTTTGAAGAACGGGATGTGCTGATCGATGGGGAGGAGCATGAGAAATATGGGAAGCGGCGAGGGAGACTTCTAAGAGAAGAGATGCCAGCCAAGTATTGATGCCGATTCTACGCAGAAAGAAAGCCGATCCATACCATGTCATACCAAATTGGGCGAAAAGATCTATTTCATTGATTTCCAGCTGTCAATTCGATGTTCTTCGAAAGTCATGTTTGCGTTACGTACCGAAGAGATCTTTCCTTCGATTGCACGAGGCTGCCAAGCTACGCCTCGCGCCGGCATCAAAGCTGTGTAATTTCTTATTTATTTTTCCCCACCACAGCTATACTACCCAGTATCAGCTCTACAAATAACTCATCTAATTAACTAGCCTTCTATGAGTAGAGAGCTCTGTTCAAGGTAATTCTAACGCCCTAGAAATTAGATAAACTAAGAAAGTATTCGTTGAGTTATTAGGCTTGAAATATAGGCAGTAGGCTTGCTCGGTTTAGCAGGCCTTAAGCCAAGTTCTTAGCCCCTGATATGTTCGATCCTATTGATTCGATTAAGCTGATTCCAACGGCGTTAGAATCGCCTTGAACAGAGCTCTCCACACATGTAAGGTTGGTTAATTAGAAGAGTCATTTGTAGAGCTGGCACTGCGCTGTGGCGGGGAAAAACAAATAAGAAATGCCAAGGATTGCACAGCTTTCTGCATACGCTGATGCTGACATCAAACGCGAGACCCTTGTTTGTTTGCATCCCTGGTCTGCAACCAGGTTTCCTCTCCCTCAACCCCATCCTATTGACTCAACAATTCTCCAAATCGCCGATGGCCTCAGCGGCACTGCAGCGGAGTCCGTCTGGCCGGACGAAAACACCCTTCGCACCTTCCTAAGCCGGGGCAGGTTTTCTATAATTTGAGAATTTATTCGTGTAACTTCGTCTCTATATAACCTCCAACACTTGACTTTTCTTCTACGACTGTACATACGTCTCGCACACTACCACTCAAGCACCATGCCACCGCCCCCAACACCCACGCACACCTCCCCAACCGCCACCGGGTCCGGGCCCTCTCCTCCACAAGATCTTCCCCCCATACCACTCAGCAAGAGAAGAACCCGCATCCGCACCCGCGACCTGTCTCCAAGTTCCGATTCGGAGGAGGAGGCACCACACCAGCAACGCTCCGAAAAGACAGCCGAAGCGGGCCCCGTTGGGCTTGACGTAAGAGAGAGGGCGTCGAGGATTTTGGGGAGTTGGGAATTGTTGGCTTGGTATGCGCAGAAGTATGGCGAGGTGGGTACTTGATCTTAGCTTACCGGGGAATGTATGGGCGGGTGAGGGATCGGCTCTGAGGATCCTTTTTGTAGTTTTTGGAGAGGGGAAGAGAAGAGCATGGGTGGTCGTGGGCTGATGTGTGGGATCAAAAGCAGAGTATTCCTCAAACGCGGCTAAGGTTCCAGAAAGAGATGATTGGATTGGAGGCCTGGAGTAAAAGCGTGGAGTGGGAGGATGAGGTGGAAGGGGGGAAGAGGAAGGGAGACAAGGAAAAGGAAAAGATGAGAGGAGCTGGCTGGCGGAATGGCGATTTGAGTGGTGGGAAGAGGAAAGTTAGTGAGAGGGGATAGGGGTTACGGGGTAGAGGACGTGAAATGGACGCAGTGAGAGGAAGCGGAGGGACATAGTAATATATTTGTGGCAGTATGAGGTAGCCTTTATGACATGACGACAACAAGGACACAACAGCACAATATATTGGCAAAATATATTGGTCATATGTATTTAGATTAGCAGCTATGTACTCTACCATGTCCACTCCACTCTGGATCACAACCCTCACCCATCCCAGCCCAATAGGATTTGCTGTCCATCACAGCTGCTGTCTCGCGTCTTCCAAAGGACTTTCTCCCGCCCCTTCGTTGAACATGCTCTCTGTGTCTCCAACCTGCTTTCTCATGCTTATTTCTCTGTTCCGCAAACGCGATGTTATAGCTGAATTCAGCATCAATCCTTGAGCTTTGCCTCTCATGACTGCTAGTTGTTATTGTAGGGGTTCGGAGCTGGAAGACAGTCTGTTTAGGTGGAGGTATACGTCTGTGCCGTACCTGTGGAAACAGAAGATTAGCTGCCACTCGAGAACAGGCGGGGCTCGGAGATTGGCTCACCCTTCCATGCTTATGAGCTTGAGATCGCCGCCGAAGTATCTCGCGTATAATCGACTCAGGGGTAAGCCGTATCCAAATCCAGCCATTGGTGCTTTGAAGTCACCCTTATTGAAGTCGGGATCTAGGTCCGGTGTCGTGTCGACGGTAGTATACATATATGTCCAGACCAACGGTATGGTAGACCTCGGAATGCCGCCTCCTTCATCTGAGACCTTTATCGTGATGTCCTCCTTGCCTTCCGCAATGATGACCTTCGTCACGGGGAAATCCTCCTTTTCCGATCCATGGGTCTCGACCACAGCTCGCAAGGAATTCTTGAGGGTTTCGAAGAGCATATGTGACAAGTGCCCAGGCACATACATGAAGTTTAGGTCAGATTTGCAGACCAGTTGGACTTTTGGTGCGTCGAAGAGGCCATAGTGGTCCTCGCACACAAACCTCGCATTTTCGATTGCTTCCTGTGCCAATTCTCGAACGTTGGTTTTCGTACATATTATGCCAACGTAGTTCGGCTGCTCGCTCGATTGTCTCTGGTCGGTAAGGGCTATGTGTTGACCGATAAGCATTCGAATGCCTATTCGGGACATGTAGAATCGATCAAGGAAGGATTGGATATTGTTGTCGATTTGCATCCGCTGACGCTTTCGCTTGTATTCATTGATGCCCTGCGCAACGGTAGTCACTACACCATCATGCCGTCTCTTGATGCCTTCTAGAGTCTTCGCGAAGCGCTTGTTGTAGTCATCCAGCTCTGGTGGCCAAGCGCCTTCATCGTCTGTGGAAGCGAAGTATCTTCTTGAAGATGTAGACCCTTTCCCCCCGCCGTTGCCATTGCCGTTCGTCTGCTGCGATCGATATCGGCCCTTCTGAACACTGGGATTCTGCGTGGTCTGATCCAGGATCTTCGAGTCTCGCCCGTTCTGCTTCATTGGCCGTAGAAGCCGGTCTCTTACCTCCGTCTCTAAATTGGGTCTTTGGAGGGTGGTGATGTCCTATTAGCAGCTTTAGCTAGCTTGCAATTGGAACAGAGTGATGCACCACGTACTTCGAAGGACTGTGAATACCAGTCTTGAACTTTCTTAATCGATGGCATGTCATTGAGTCCATCAGGCAAGTTTCCAAGCTCTTGTACACGATGTGCGAGGCGAATGGGTAATTCTTCAGAGAGGAATTGGGAAGCGCGGAATAGGGTTCCTAGAAGCAGAGCACCCTTAGCAACTGACCCGGTTACAGTGTCTCCACTTGCTTCGTCTCACCGGTCGAAGGCCTTTCGCCGAATTGTACCATCTGGCGCAAGCTAACTCCCGTGGCTGGAAAGCCAGAGTAGTGCTTGATGGTATCCATCAACCTCTCTGACTTCTTCCATGACATTTTGCTTTCTCAGGCCCTAAGGCCTTTACTCTGGTAAAGCCTCCAATGTGTCCAATTGCTTTCCGAATCGACTGTAACACTCTGGGGCCGGATCCCCCACACGTGATGCCCCGCAGTCTCGGAGGCAAGGCCAGTGGATACAATGTTAGGAATAGAGGGTCGTAGTCATAGGATATCGAGGGGCGTCTTAGCAATTGGAGGATATCGTATACAGATGAACAACGCGAATGGTTTGTTGTGCCTTGTCTCTCTGCTTGAGTCATTCACTTTGTACTTTAAGGACCAAGCTCCGAGGCTACTTTAATCCACTAGTCCGGCGGCTTCCCCACAATTTCGACAAGCAAAATCCACTGGAAACCCCTGGACATCCTCTCCTCCGACACGCTCCAACTCAGCAACTACACCAAAACCTGCTCCATGTCATCCCGTAATGCTATCGGAGCTGATACTCAAGTAGGCTGCGTGAGAGCTGGGCAAACGTCACAGCTGCTCTAAACAATCGAATGATAATAAAGGGAATGAAATGAAAGCCCAAGACCATGACCTATCATGGTTTGTGAACCTAGGAACCCCTATATCAAATGTTGAGTCGAAATCGATCGGGGTGCTCATGCATCAATAGAGTGTTTCAACGCTACAGTATGATGGAGAAGTATCAAAATCCTATCTTTTGTTGTTGTAGATACCTCGCAAATATCTTGCCTCCATCGTTCGAGGTGCGTGCGATAAATCTTCGATAAGCAAACAGTCCCTAAATACAGCCTCTATTAACTGCTGCAAATAGCTTTTATGTAAGAAAGGTCTAGTTGTGCTCGATATGAATTCGCTGCGTAGCCCTATGTGCCAAAATCCGTGAGCAAACCGCTCTTTCCTTCCCATCTCCTGCTTCAAGTCCCATGCAACTTCGGAAAATGTGAGACAACACCATCCAATGGAGGCTCAGTCATACCACCTGGCCTTTCCATTCCCCCGCCTTGCCACTACGCCGTCCACACCAAAGCCTCGTCCAGATCTGGAGACGCCATCCCTCTCCATGACGCCGCGCGAGAGCAATTCGGCTACTGGCTCCAGACGAACGGCTTTTGCAGTTTTTACAGTCTTCGTCCTGTTCATGTGGATGATTGGCCCATTTTCTGGCTCTTCTGTGCAGACTGATAATGTCCCCTTCTCGAACAATGCAGTGGACGAGTAAGTGTGGAAGGGTCCCGTCTACAGACTTTGACTAAATTGAGAAGCTACTTTGCCCACTTCGAAGGACATCAAGACTGCGGCGTCACCTCCAAAGATTTATATATTCCACCAGTCCCACTTGACGACAATCACCCAAAGCACAAGCTTTACTGCAGTGACCGGGCAGCACTCCTGGAGGCCATGAGTGGAGGTGGACGACACGGTTTTGAGCGACCTTACTTCCCAATTGGCTGTCACTACCGATGGTACTCGACCCCAGAGATCTGTATGATCCTCGAGCGCTTCGATGCCGTGGTTTTCATTGGTGACGACACCCTGAAGACCATCTACGCTGCCTTCAACATGTTGCTAAGGGAAAACATCGCTATGGGAGGTCTCAAGCAGTGGGAGCTGACCGAGAAAGACCGTACTACGTGCAGGTGCGATAATCAACTCATGAGGCCAGAGTGCTCGATTCACGCCATTACGGAGAGCCAAGTCGTTGCCGAAAACGATGAGAGCAGCGGTCACAAGAGCCCATACTATTGTGGTCGTAAGCAATCGTGCGCACGTTCCATCGGAGAGCCACTAAACTGACAAATGCAGGCACGCCACATATGTTTCTCTCCATCACAGACTCCCCAGCTCCCGAGGATCTTCACGCCAGATTCACCGCTCTGCTCGGCAACGACCCTGACTCCTACAAGCCAATCCCAATCATCCACTCCCTTGGACTAGCGACATCCCTATCCTGGTCAGCAGCAACGGCCTCCATGGACGAGTGGCTCACTTTGGCGGATGGCTCTGGTCGGAACATCCCTTTCCTGTGGGTTGGCCCCAATGCCGCTGGACACCTCAAGCCGCCAGGCCAGATTCTCAGCCAAGGCAACAACGCACTGTGGCATTACACCGTTGAGACTCTGAAGGAGGCCAAGGCCCGAGAGCTTGATAGTCTTGGGATGTACAACCTGACTCTGCAGGCAAACAGCTGGGACGGCAGCTTTTACGGGCAGAAGGTGGGGCTCGTGCAAGCTATGATGGTAAAATCTTTCTTAGTGCTACCAAATGGGTAATCAGCGGGCTTCAACTACTGACATCGCTAAGGTCATAAATTGGCTGTCCAGAGTCGAGTCAACTTGACAAGCGGAAGAATCAGCTAGGCTTTCTTTTGGCCTATGTACTGTCTTATGCAGGCAGTTTCCACGGAAGTAAATATGCGGGTACCGAGAGGATCCCTGATGGAATACACAATTCATCAATCATCTAGCTAGGTAGCCAATTCGACTCCTGTACAATGTGGCCTGGTATTTTACGCTTGTCCATTTCATTGCTCTGTGATGAGTTCCTCCCACTTCTTCATTTCTAGCGTATCATTCACGCGTCCTTGCAAGTGCAACGCACTTAGAGTCACATACCCGCGTCTGAAGTGAAAGCGCTTTCTACATTTCGATTGCGCCTCCATCTTTATCTATCTACATTGAAGTTTACCCTTATTCCAAGTTCCTTGGAGACGAACTCCGATTTGGTTACGACTTGTGAATTCTTGTTACCTTCGCTCGAAGATGATTCGCCATCCCGTACTAAGCAGATAGGCCATCCGTGCGGTACATGATCTGCAGACATACGCAGTTGCGTCTCATAGCATCAGGCCGCTTACTAAGGATCGTGGTTGGCAACTACATGCCCCATTTAGCCCGATGAAGCACCGAACAAAGCAGTCAGAGCCTCACGCCTGGTGCCCTTATCCGGCGGAAGGACCAAGCACTGTGACACAAGCTCAGGATCTTTGACATTATGTCAGCAACGATTACTATATCTTCTCAAATATATCCACCACAAAACTGAATTCTAAAGGCCACTACTCTGGACGATTCTAATTCACCGGTTTTCTGTTCCGCAATCATGGGAGATATCGGTATTCCACATTACAACGGAGAGCCATTCCGCACGAAATCGGAAACACCATCTTCGAATGGAACGTCCCAAGGTGTCCAACGCCTCGAAGGGGAAGCAACCAAGACTTTCAACGTCACCTTGCCCACGCGACCCACCAACCTCTTGACTTTTCTACTTGGTCAACCTGGAATAGGTACGGCTGGGGCGTCGTCTCTTAATGACGACTATAACCAAGAGCCAGGCTGGTTCAATCCCTCTTTACCCTTCTGCATTTCGGCATCATGCCCTAAACCGTGTCGTATACTTTCGAGCAGCTGAAGGACCTTGTCAAAACACTGGCTTCTTGCCTCCGGAGAGCAGGTCTCGATCCAGGAGCTCGCTTGATAGCTATCGGTGCGGAGAGTACATATATCTCAGTAATCATGTTAGCTACCATAGCCGCAGGAGGTATCTTCGCTGGGTGCGATCCCAAATTCGGCGCTGCACAACAATCCGCAATCATCAGAGATTGCGAACCGGCCCTTGTACTGGCGCAAAAGGGGGCTGACGAGGGCAAAATTGCGATGGCAATGAACATTGCTGGCGTCCCCAATGCTCGGCTATTCTCCTGGGATGAGACGTTGTTTCAATATTCCACTCTGAGACGTGATCGTGTTTTCGAGCGCCAGCATACACTTCTGGATTTTCGAAGAGGTCCGTCTTTGCAGTGGAAAACGTTCGAGACAGAAGAGGATGCAGAAAGTACTGCTGTAATTATCTACACTTCTGGGTAAGCCAACGAATTGTGACTTCTACACGTGTTGAGGACGTGTTGAGGCTGTGCTCTGACTACATAAAGCACCACCGGCGACCCCAAAGGTGTAGATATGAGCCACAGAGGCCTCATCGTGGGTTAGCACTACATATCAGTACTTCACGACCCCATCGCCGGAGCAGCCAACATGGAGTCATAATTTCAACTCCATGCGAGTAGCTGCGCAAGGAATATTCTTCAACGCTCTCAAGAGCTGCACCCGACTCGTTGTCTACGACTACTTGGAATTCAGCCTCGACCGCAATCTCGACGCGGTCGGTATGCACTATGTGAATATCATGTGGACGACGAAGCAAGCTCTGGACGCGCTGGCGCAGCGTGAGCTTCACTCTGATATCCACTTCTCAAAATTGCAAATGGTCTTGACGGGAGCACAGATCATACCCAGGCCAACTCGAATTGCTGTTGATAAGTTTTTCAGGAAGCCTGGTACGTTTCTCCAGAAATAGGAACACAAAAGCAACTGCACATCGTACAAGTCGAGCAGTGTTTCCAAACCCCACATTGACCAAATGAATCTATCACAACACTCGTCCTTCAATTCTCAAACAAACTACTAACTCCAACCCCATCTACAGTCGTCCGCGTCCTCTATGGCATGACCGAAGTCTCGATGTTCGTAACGTGCGAGGACTCCCACGTCCCCGTCCCCGCGGCCTCCACTTGCGTAGGTAAGCTCGCCTTCTACGCTCAAGGCCGCACCGTGGATGATCAGGGCAACATCCTTCCCCGAGGCCAAACAGGCAATTTACAACTCAAGAGCCTGACGGCTATGAAGGGGTATTGGCGTAATGAAGAGGCTACACGGAAAGTGATTACGGTTGATGGATGGATTGATAGTGGGGATGTTGGATATCAGGACGAGGAGGGGAACTGGCATATTACTGGGAGGGAGAAGGAAATGATGAAAATTGGAGGTGAGTATTTTATCGTTTCTCGCTTGGTCACCCTCCCCGAACAGACTAACAAATTCCAATTTTATTCTAGGCCGTACCATCTTCCCCTCGCCATCGAAGGAACCCTCCTCTCCCACCCCGACATCGCCCACGCAATCGTCATTGGTATCCACACCAAGGCCGCCGAAGACCGGCCTGCAGCCTATATCGTGAAAGCAGCAGGAGCGACACTGGATGAGCATGAGGTGATGGAGTGGATGAGAGAGCAGATGAGTGACGTGTACAAACTCACAGGTGGAGTGTACTTTATTGGGCCTGGCGAGCTGAAATATGGCGGCAATGGAAAAGTTGATAGGAAGGGGATGAAGGAGAGGGCACAGAGGGTATTTGAGAAGGGGAAGGGGTTGCAGGAGATAACTGTATGGGGGGGATGAGATGGAGGGGGTGAGCAAAGAGCCTGGAGACCAGCGAGGGGTTGGACATGGTGAGAAGGGTGAGTTGTCTTTGTTCTGTGGATGACAAAAATGCCTTGTCCTCGATGCGATGAAAGGGTGTTGGTAGATTGTCTGGAAATGTAGCACGATAGATGGATATATGCCAATGGCATGCACGGTTGAAACATCATCTTTCGACCTTCAAGGGCATATACAGAACTCCGTGTTCTCCTCTTATCTAGGGATGTAAATACAGCCTGCTGCGCATGTCCAATCGATTTAGTACACTCGTTACCATCCATCATCAAGCCAAGCCCCTCATCCAAGTCATTATCACGCGGCCATTCGCCCTAGTAGGATCCAAAGTTTCCGAAGCCTTCCCCATCACCGCTAACAAGCAATCATTCTCTCTCTTGCCTCCCTCTCATTTCTCTCCCGTTGCTCATCGCGCAAAGACACATCCCTTAAGATACTATCTACTGTCTCCTCCTCCCCAACATGGATATCCACTACTTCGTTATCTTCCCTTCTCTCGGCAATCTCATCGCGCTCACTGCCAGGCCATCTAGAAAATTCCAGTCAGCAACTACGTCTTGAGGATGGGAATATGAGTCGGGACACGTCGATTTGAAGTATGGCAGCTCAGAAAATTTTCTCGGGACTGCCAACTTCGTCTGAACGAGGGATGTTGGGATGGAGAAGCTCACTTACGGGATGTGAATCAATGGGATTTCATTGCCGTCTTCGTCTTTGTAGCCGGGATAGGAGAGGCAGCTGTCGCAGGCGCAGGTGTTCAAGAGGGCGGTGGGAATCGAGGTGCGGGAGAGGGAGCCTTGGAGAAGGTCGCGTTTGGGAAGGTGGCGTAAGCTTCGGGAAATTATTCTGGTGTATCGGTCCATTGCTTTAGATAGGTAGGGCCTGCCTGATGGGTCGTCGTCGAAGGAGCTGATTAAGCCGAAGGAGCGCTGTATGGCTTTTTCTTTAGGAGTCGGCTGCTCGTGCTCGTCGTCCCGGTCTTCGCCGTGATCGGCTTCGTCTTCATCGTCATCTTCCTCGTCATCGTCTTCCTCGTCATCGTCTTGCTCGTCATCGTCTTCCTCGCCATCGTCTTCATCTTCTTCTTCTTCGTCCGTGTTGGTGGCACGGGCCTTGCCTTTGTTCTTTGCTAACGATGTATCGATGTCCATATCATCAGGTCCCCAGACATTGATGAGACCCTGGTCGACCGAAGGGAGAGCCGGGTTCGTACAAGTGTCATGCTGTACAGCATCTGCAGCAGACTCTTCTTCTAATGCCGACGGAGATGAGGCGTCATACCGTACATTCCCGGGGCCATATCCAGCAGGTATGCTTGGCACACTCATTGAAAAGGAGTCAATAGGGCTGGGTGATGTGGTATTTTCAGGCAAGGGATCGGAGACGTTGCGTTTGTCTGTGATGGAGCGAGCAAGCATGTTGTATGTAACGCCGTCTATCTCGACCTGCTCTTCAGTGCCTGTTGCAGCCGGCTGCAAACCATCAGAATAGGCAGTGTGGGAGTCCCAGCCTCCAGGATACTGAACAGCAGGCTCGGCTGAAGCCTCTTCTCTGGTGTTCATGGCACCGCCAGATCCGGACCCTTCCGCTTGCTCGTCGCCCCATCCAGTGCCATCTTCGCCTTTGCTACCCTCAAGCTGTCCGCTCTCATAGGAGCTCAAAGGGTCTTCGTAGTCTTCGACTGATGAGCCAATGGGCCGGTTGTGTTGTTCAAGTGTCTCGCCCATGTCGTCAGCCATCAGCTGCGCAATGAGCGCTTGGGTGAGAGCGTCTTCCTCTGCTGTGTTAGGCATTGTCGTGGTAGGTATAGGTTGTATGGCGACAGGTGTACTAAAAGAAAGTGGAAAGTAGAAGTCGACTAGACTGATCGTTCCGTTATAAGCTGCCAGTCAGAAGGGGATCTTGAGAGAACAAAGATCGTATCTTATAGTTGGGGTTGATGCGGATGCAGAGTAATGCCAAATTTAATAGCCAAGAAAGTTGACTTATTGAGCCAGAAATGAGTTGTGAGCGAGGTACCGCTTGTGTGAAGGCAACGTATTCGCGGAAGGAACGGGAAAATTCTTATTGAGGCAGGAACTTTTGGAAGTGAATAGCGACAACAATCCGGTGTTTAAAAGAGGCGCTAAGGATGACAATAGGAAAGTGAAGTAAGTCATCGCGGGTGAATCCTTACCGGGCAGCAAAGGTCTCCTCTATTGAACGTCCTTAGGTTGTACAGCGTAGCCTCGTATTTCAAGGGGATATTCTCATGTCACCGCTATGTCTTCAGACCTAGAGCAAAAGATATCATAGCCCTGGGCTTGTGTCACTCTTGGCGCTCCTAAATTCGTTGGAGTACCGAATTTTGGATAGCAAGTGGCAAACTTGGAATACTACAACGTTAGCAACTGATCTGGTATCTCAAAAGCACGATTGAAAAGACAACCCTCACAAGCCTTACAGCTAGAGAATTGAGTCGCCAACTCAATGATATCGAGATTGGCGAATGCCCAAAATACAATATGCATGTAACCTGCCGTTTCCCACCCAAAAACCGATGCCCATTTTCACAAATCAATAAGACTCCCGCCCTGAGGTTGACCTTGACGTTGTTGCTGCCCACCAAAAGGATTGTTGTTTGGCTGACCAAACGGACTGCTTCCAAATCCATTGAGGCCTGCTGGGCCCGTCTGAGCTGGTGCCATACCATACCCACCTTGTTGCTGCTGCTGGGGTGCACCTGTGAATTGCTGACTGAGGAACGGGTTGTTACCGCCAGTCTTTGATGCGTGTAGTTGGTTGAGACCTTGACCAGAATTGCTAACGAAGGTGCCTGGTGCTGTGTGCTGGGATGGGATTCTAAGGTCGCCCGTATTACCAAAGGTATCCATACCCTCACCAGATGCTAGGAGAGCATTTAAGCGCTCATGCTGTGGGTTCATCGGCTTGTATTGTGTGGCAGTTTGTTGAGGAGCTTGGTAGCTAGCGATAGGGTTGTACGAGGATTGGTTGTTGAAGTTGGTGGTGGCTTTCTGCTCCGCAAGTGAGCTTAGGGAGGGTGGACTGCTTTGCTGCTGCTGGACCTGTGGGCGAGCGGCGGCAAATGGATTATTGGATCCAGTAGGCATAGGCTTCAACGCATCGTAGTTCGACAGCTGATTTGTCGCCCAAGGATTGTGGCTGCCCGCTGTAGGCTGGCTGACCTGCGGTTGCGGCTGCTGTTGTTGGAACTGATTACCAAATCCATTCTGTTGCTGTCCATACGGGTTGTTCAGATTATCGAAAGCAGTCTGCTGAGGCTGGACGGTTTGCTGTGGTTGTAGATAGTTTGGCTGCTGCTGTTGGAATTGAGATTGGTCGAGTCCTGTCTGCTGGGGTTGAAAGCCAATTAGGGACCCAATCTGCTGGTTTTGAAAACCAGTAGGCTGCGAGTATGCATTGTTGAGGTAGCCTGTAGACTGTGGCTGTTGCGCTTGCTGGTCGACAGGATTCCCAAACCAGTCTACCGCTCCTTGCTGCTGATAACCCTGGTTGAAGCCTGTATACTGTGGCTGCTGGCTGCTGGGAGCTGGACTATCATCGAAGAGAGATGCAGCATTGCTCTCCTCCAGCTCCCGCCTTCGCAGCTCCTCTTCTTCCTTGCTCAATTTTATTGCCTTCGCTAAATCATCATCCTGAGCAGGTGTTGCATTTTGACCCCTCCGCTTTCTGTCCTCTTCTGCTTCGTACTTGCTGGCTTCAATCGCCAATTTGTATTCTGCATCCTCCTCCTCGGTGCCTTGCTTGCGTCGCTCGGGTCTACGTCTCGGCGGTGTCGCTGTTTCTCCACCACCAAAGCCCTGGGGTCCAAATTCATCGATACCAGTGACTCTTGACTTCCATGTCTTTCGATCCGACCGCTCAGTCCGCAGGCGCTCTTCGTCCAGAATGAGCGAAGTAAGCTCCTTGGCGGATACCCGGACTTTGGCCCGTCAGCTCTGAGAAAATCACCATGGGATACTTTGCTCACCATTCTGTCCCACATCCTTGCCATCATCATCCACGTATTGGAATTCTCTCAACGTTTTGATGATGTAGACATTCTTGCGCGCCCAGGTGACGACTAATTCTGATCCCTCGTGCAAACAGTAGTCCAGCACCTTCAGCGACTTGAGCACATGACGCCAATTCTTGCCCTTGTCATTCATTCGCTTATCCAGCATGTCCATGATCTCGTAAAAGTCGTTTGAGCTGCTTACGTTAGGATGTCGGGCGGCAAAGCCGGAGACAGCGTACCCATTGAAAGTTAATTGAGCGATCTCGCTCATCTCTGTGCCCGTAGGTCCCCATGGATCGTTACTCGTTGCTGATAGCTAGAGTCAGCTGTTACTCAAAGACTGATCGCTATGTGTACAGACCATTTCGAACTTTGACTTGGACATGGGAATAGCCCTTGGTGACGTTCTTGACACTGCGTACGACCTTCGACATCTTTGCGCTGCGACGATAATCGATCCTTGGGTTTCTTTGTATACACCAGTAGCGCGGGTGCCGTATAAGGCCACAAAACAGCGAGGCTCAGCGTGTTGCGTTGTACCAACGACCAAGTATGATAGTGGTAGCTTTGTGTCGCTGAGGGTGGGAGGGGAAAGGATCAAGAGGGAAGGATAAGCTCAGGAGTAATGCAAGGACAATTGAGGAGGTCTAGGATTGTCCTAGATTGAGGTAGCAGGTGAATGGTCCATACGATGAGTCCTTTTCAGGCGCAGAGCTTTTCAGAAAGCATGTCGTTCGGAGGCAGAGCTGACGACCGGCGCCAATGCAGGGTCTTGGCAGATTACTAAGCCGGCATACATTTGCCACTTGAGGCTCTTCTTGGTGCGCCCATTAGCGTTGTTGCATTCGAAGGGTTCGTCCTGCATGAGCCCCTTTCCCTCCAAATCTTTCACCCTTGCCCATGTAAACAAGTTGCAAACGTTATCACTGCGGCGATCGAAATGACCACGATGATGAAACTATCACAGCCTTCAGAGAGAGAGAGTGATCAAGTGGAATTTGGAGCCTAAGGCGAGAACAGAACACGTCCCAGAAATTGACTGATGCGCTTTGCACTGGTAAACCATCACATTTTCTAAGCTAGCAGACGAAAGTTGAGCGGAAGCATACATGAACAAGCCATCTCTCTTTCCCGAGGATCATGTTCTAACTTTTCGAGCGGATTGTCCTACCCCAGACCTTGGTAAAATCCCAATGCGATTGAGCTCCACAGACGTACATTCATGGTAGTTTTTCGAACCTTTGGCCGTTACATGCATGAGATGCATGGCTTGAAAGTTGTGCATACATGTTACAAGGGTTTAAGTCCTCAGCTCGTCAACATGCAAACACAAAAACATCAAGCTCCACCACTCCACCTATTCCCTAGTGACCGAATGGCACAGCTGCATAGCGCCCAAAAGTCATGCTACCCAGGAAGATTCCACCAAGGATGGAGAGGAAGTAGCCCACGTTCATCGTCATAACCGCCACCATTCTGCAGTTTGTTTAGCACTGCTAGCAACAGGGAGAATGAATAAGAAGACTGACAGCAAGTAACCAACACCGGCAATGATTGTGTCCATGATTGCCCTAGGCACATCTGTACTGAGCCTCCAGGGCCTGACTTCTCTGGCTGGGACCTCGAGAACGCCACTCTCAGTCATTATTGGCTCTTTGCTGTCGTCGTCAGACTTCTTTTTCATTCCGGAACCTATCACATATCGTCGTTTCCGCTCAGCCTCCAGCTTTTTTGCCTCCTGGATCGCTCTCAATGCAAAAAGAGCTCGGAAGATGGTGCCCAGCAGGATGAGAAAGACGCAGGTCCCGGCATATTGGCCTTTACTGGAGGGTGTCCAGGCCATTGAGTAGAGCGTTGTCGAGTTTGATGTAAAGAAGGCCATCATCATCGACGACATCGACATCGGCATCGGTGCAGAATTGGTAGACGATGGGGACATGTCCATCTTTGCGAATAATGGCTCCAAGACCCAGAATTCTGCTTTCAAGTTTGTAGGTCTTCAGAGGATGTTTCTTTGTTTAATGAAACAGGAGCAGAGTCTTTTGCAGTCCTCTGGGATCTAGGAAGAGAACGGAGGCACAGAACAGCGCAGCAAACGGGTGTTTGGTTGTAAAGAATAGATACTTGGGTAACGAGACAAAAAATGATGTGTGGAAATCGATAACGCTCCAGGGAAAATCAGAGTTTATGGTCTTGGCCACACCGAATACCTAATCGGAGAGTGGGCCTTTGTTGTTCTTCGTGTCATCCTTTCGGCTTTCATTTGAAAAGTCTGGTGGGTGCCTGAGGGAGTTTGAGCAAGTTTGAGGACGCTAAGGTCCCTAGTGGTGGCGCTAAAACTCCGCACAATCGGCCACCGAGAGAAAAG
>JAABUS010002288.1_pt1 | contig 36781 bp, 37 predicted proteins | sample 5560161 | NCBI WGS metagenome assembly JAABUS01 (sample SAMN10711885, study PRJNA513376) | rock metagenome | isolation source: Antarctica rocks | place: Antarctica: Victoria Land, Trio Nunatak nord | collected 2016-01-04
TGGCCCAGCAGACCGCCTTCGCCACTGGTGTTCTTGAAGATATCTACGCATTTTACCGCTACACCTTCAATTCCGTCTGCCTCTGCCATACTCAATTCCACCAGTTTCCTCGACAGTTTCTCCGTTAAGCGGAGAGATTTCACCGAGGACTTAATGGAACGCCTACGCACGCTTTACGCCCAGTAAATCCGGATAACGCTTGAGGTCTATGTATTACCGCGGCTGCTGGCACATAGTTAGCCACCTCTTATTCATTAGGTACCGTCAATGTTCGTCCCTAATAAAAGGAGTTTACGACCCGAAGGCTGTCTTCCTCCACGCGGCGTTGCTGCATCAGGGTTTCCCCCATTGTGCAAGATTCCTCACTGCTGCCTCCCGTAGGAGTCTGGGCCGTGTCTCAGTCCCAGTCTGGATGATCATCCTCTCAGACCATCTAGGGATCGAAGCCTTGGTGAGCCGTTACCTCACCAACTAGCTAATCCCGCGCAGGCCCCTCCCGAACCGCGAAAGCTTTCCTCCGAAGAGGATATCGGGCATTAGACACCGTTTCCAGTGCTTATTCCCGTGTTCGGGGCAGGTACCAACGTGTTACTCAGCCGTCCGCCACTCCCGTCACCTTCCGCGCTCGAGACTATGATTACTCATAATATCAATCGGAGAAGGTGACGGGCGTTCGACTTGCATGTGTTAGGCACGCCGCCAGCGTTAATCCTGAGCCAGGATCAAACTCTCTTAAAAACGCACACGCTGAGATAAATCCCTGCGTGACATCAAGTGTTTGAAATTTATATACCCCGGTTGGCTCCGGGGTTTAGTTGTACAAAATGTACAGGTTCCCGTTCAAGTGTCGTTCCCGGGACTAGCCCGGGAACTGCCCCGACGAATCGGGGCTTGGCTTTGCCTTCCTGTTGTGAAAGAACCAGCGGTTACAAAAATAACCGGCGCCGCACCAGCCGATACGTCCGTATGGCGACAAGACCAATCTTACGCCCGTGTCGGGCGTGATGCAAGACTCAAGCGGCGGGGTTGATTTCCGGCAGAGCGAGTTTCTTATCAAGCCGCACGAATGTCTCAACTTCATCGTCTTCGACCGGCGACGAGAATCCGATCAGCAGGAAATACCGGCTTTCTTCACTCACTCCCGTCGAATCGTAGGCAATCAGTCCCACCAGCGGTTCCTCGCCAAGTAGCTCGATCGTCCGAGCGGCCGCCTCAGAGACCGTCTCAAGTACACCATCCCCCGTACCCCGTGAGATTTCACGGCGACAGACTAAGTAGCTGTCTTCCACGTCGAACGCCCAGCCAACCGTCTCGCTTTCCAAGCGATGCAATTGTGCCGCCGTGACGATTCCCTCGTACCGCGTTGGGCCACCTTCGTGGGCGGAAACCGTATCACCAGTTGAGGTATCTCCAGTAGCCATACTTACTCCTTAGATAAAGACGATTCATTCTACGTCGGCGGCGACGCGTCTGTCTACCTTCGTTTTCGCTTGCGCCGCTTCGCCCCGGTGCGCTTGAAGTAAGTTTGCTGGCGACGCGCCTGCTTCTCATCGACGATATCGTGCGAGAGGTTGCGCAGACTCAAGACCCAGAAGGCCAATCGCGTCAGCCAGATCGCCAGGATAAGGATGTACCACACCCGCCAGTTAAGGAACGTCAGACCGACGTACCGGCACGCGACGTACCCAAGACCCGGCAGCGCCGCCCCAAGCATGATCGATCGCAGGCCCCGCACCCGGCGGCGCTGGGCGGCTAGTCCGAAGCGATGCACCGCTAGCCAGGCCAGTAGGCCGAGCACGAGCATCCCGACGAAGACCGCCGTCAACAGGCTTAAGCGCGGGCCGTTGACGGGCGGACTGAACAAATAGTGCAGCAGCAGCATCAGTACAGCACCGAGTGGAAAATGACGGATAGGCTGACGCCGATCAGGGAGCCGACGGCGATTTCCCGGATGCGATGGCCATGCCAGACGACGACGCGCTCACCTTTCGGCAGACCGGCTTTGTCGACGAGTTCATTGATCCGCTCCGCCTGCTGCCCCACCGACCAGCGGACGCGGATCGCGTCATGCAGGACGATCGCCGTCAGCACGAGGGCGATGCCGAACGTCGTACTGTCGAGACCGTCCCGCAAGGCGACCACGGTCGTCATCGCCGTCACGAAGGCGGCGTGTCCGCTCGGCATGCCCCCGGTCTCCATGAAATGAACCCGCTGACCGCGCGCGCGCGCCAGCAAAAACTTCCCGCTTTGGGCCACGAACCAGACCAACCCGGTAATGATGATGACCGGGGTTAGTTCGCTCATTCCTTGGTAAAGATTAGGCAGTAATGATAAAAGCCGACGTCCACGTCCTTATGCAAGCTCACTTTCCAGCCGTTCTTGAAGAGCCGGTTGATCACCTCTTCCTTGGCGATCCGGGCCTGGGCCGCCGGACCAAGCAACATATCGCGCTGATGCCACTCGAAGACCACCAGGTACCCGTGTGGCTTCAAGAGCTTCACCGCTTGGCCGATCACGGCGTCCTTGTCTTCGAACTGGCTGAGGACGCTCGACATCACGACGGCATCCAGCGAGGCCGCCTTCAATTCGAGGCCGGCGCCGCTCTCGACGTTCGCTTCGACCAACTCGACATAACGCTCGACCTTCTCAAGCTTGGCTTTGCCGCGGATGATGGAGAGGTTATTCGGATTGATATCGATCGCGTAGAGTCGGCCGCGCGGCTTGACCGCTTTGGCCAACGGAATCGCGAAAAAACCAGCGCCGGCGCCGAAGTCGGCCACCCGGTCACCGTTCCGCGGCGCAATCAGCTCGATCAGGTTGTCCGGATTGACGAACTCACGCCGCCGCGCCTCGTCGAAGAGAATCGGCGGGTACTTCTGGAAGTTACGGGCGTCGCCGGACATCCTTAGGTCTCCCGTATGTCAGCTCGCAGCGGGGCAGAGGTCGCTGGCTGGGGAATACGAAGCAATTTCCGAGACGCGTCACTCCACATCGTGCAACGACCCAATTCAGGGGCGTCAGCTCGCGGAGTCATCGTCGCGCACGTACACCTCTCCTCTGTCATCTAGAGCACCGTTACCGTCGCCAGCTTATCGCCCGTATCGACGCGCATCAACCGCACCCCTTGCGTGGCCCGGGACAGCGAGGGAACGTTAGCCGTCTCGATCCGGATCACTTGGCCGCCTTCCGTCGAAAAGAGGAGTTCCTTGTCTTCCGAATCAATTGCCCGCGCCGTCACCAGCTTGCCGGTCTTGGCAGTTCGGCTAGCCGTCTTGACGCCAGAACCATGACGATGGTGCTTCGGGTAGCTGGTGATCGGTGTGCGTTTGCCAATCCCCTGCTCGGAGACGACCAGTAAGTCGACCGCTGGCGCCACGATTTCCAGGCCGACGATCTCATCGCCGGCCCGCACCCTCATGCCGCGCACGCCGCGCGTGGCACGCCCCATCGACCGCACCTCGGTCTCGCTGAAGCGAATCGCCGAGCCGTCCTGGGTCACCATCACGACCTCATCCGTGCCGCCCGTGACGCGAACCCACTTCAGCTCGTCGCTTGATCCTAAAGAAATCGCGATCAGTCCGGAAATGCGGACGTTCTTGAAGTCCTCGAGCTTCGTTTTCTTGACGAACCCCGCCTTGGTTCCCATGAAAAGGAAGTCGCCGTCGGACTTGTCTTTGACCGGTATGAGCGCCGTCACTTTTTCGTTCGGGGTCAGATTAAGGACGTTGACGATGGCGGTGCCGCGCGCTGTCCGGGAGGCGGCCGGAATCTCGTGCGCCGTCAGTTGGAAAACCCGTCCCTTGTTCGTAAAGAAAAGGACTTTAGAGTGGGTGTTAGTGGCGATCATGTGCTCGAGCATGTCCTCGGCCTTGTGCGAGGCGCCGATCACGCCTTTGCCGCCGCGGCCCTGGGTTTTGTACGTATCGGCCGGCAGGCGCTTGATGTAGTTCTCGGCCGACAGGGTGATGAAGACTTCTTCGTCGGGAATCAGGTCGAGCGCGCCGAGCTTGCCGAGCGGGGCGACGACCAGCTTGGTACGGCGCGGATCGGCATATTTGCCTTGCAGTTCCGTCAGTTCATCGCGAATCACGCCGCGGATCTTGGCTTGTGAGGCCAGCAAGGCTTCCAGCTCCTTGATCACGGTCTGGAGCTGGTCGTACTCGTCCTGTACCTGCTGGCGCTCCAGGGCTGCCAATTGGGAAAGCCGCATGTCGAGGATCGCCTTCGTCTGGATGTCAGTCAGCTTGAATTTCGCGACCAGGTTCGCGTGCGCATCGGCGCGGTCCTCGGACTTACGGATGGTGTCGATGACCGCGTCGATGTTCTTGAGGGCGATCAGCAAGCCCTCGAGGACATGGGCCCGTTCCTGGGCTTTGCGAAGTTCGTACGCGGCGCGGCGACGGACGACGATTTCTCGGTGCGCGACGTAGTGGCCGAGGACGTCCTTCAAGGTCATTACGCGCGGCTCGAGCTCCGGCGTCAACGCCAGCATGTTGAGATGGAAGGCTTTTTGGAGATCGGTGTGCTGATAGAGCTGATTAAGGATCTTGTTCGCGTAGGCGTCCTTCTTGAGTTCGACGACGACCCGGACGCCGTTACGATCGGACTCGTCACGGAGATCGGAGATACCCTCGACGCGCTTCCCCTTGACGAGCTCGGCGATTTTCTCGACCAACGTCGCTTTGTTGACCTGGTAGGGCACTTCGGTAATGACGATGCGGTTGGCACCCTTTTCGCCTTCCTCGATTTCCGCGACCCCGCGCACATCGATGCGGCCGCGGCCGCTCGAATAGGCTTGACGGATGTCTGCCGCGCCGTACATCACGCCGCCGGTCGGGAAATCCGGACCTTTGACATGGTCGAGTAGCTCGTCGACCGGGCAGTCGGGGTTAGCGAGTAAATGCAGCGTCGCCGCGATCACTTCGCCCAGGTTATGCGGCGGAATGTTGGTCGCCATGCCGACGGCGATGCCGACGGTACCGTTCAAGAGCAGGTTCGGCAGCTTCGCCGGCAGGACGGTCGGTTCCCGGTGCGAACCGTCGTAGTTATCCTGGAAATCGACGGTGTCCTTGTCGAGGTCGGCCAATAGCTCATCGGTAATCGCCGCCATCCGCGCCTCGGTGTAGCGCATCGCCGCCGCGTTATCGCCGTCCATCGAACCGAAGTTGCCTTGACCATCAACCAAGGGGTAGCGCATCGCGAAGTCTTGCGCCATCCGCACCATCGCGTCATATACCGCCGTATCCCCATGCGGGTGATACTTACCAAGTACTTCACCGACGACGGTGGCCGACTTGCGATACTTGGCCGTCGAGCGTAGCCCGAGACTACTCATCGCGTACAAGATGCGGCGGTGGACCGGCTTCAACCCGTCGCGGACATCCGGCAGGGCGCGCGCCACGATCACGCTCATCGCGTAATCAAGGTAGGAGCGCTCCATCTCAGTCTCGATGGGCTGGTCTACGAGGTAGCCGATTTCTTCCATAAGGGGTTTATTGTTTTTCGCTTGGCCTGTACTTTTTTACATCGTTCAGGCAAATTTTTACGTCATTCCGGCGGAGGCCGGAATCAGGTTCGTGGATCAAGTCGGGGACGATATTTCTTGTCGACTTACTCCCCCATTGTCTCATTTTTGCGCGGTAACCTCAATCGACAAGGATTGTCCGATCAATCAGGTTGGCCGAAATCGGTCGCCCCGTTTCGAGACGGCATTCCGCGCCGAGCAAGACTCCCGGACGAATCCTCGTGCCGGGGGCCAAGACACAGCCTTGGCCGATGACCGTACCGAGCCGCCTCAGCTGTGAGTTAATGCTGTCCCCTTTGACATCGACGTAGATATGCCCGGCGGTCAAGGTGGTCTCTGCCACGGTGACGTCCGGACCGACGTGCACCGCAGCGCCGAGGATGGAATCAGCCAGGGAAGAGTCGATCCGGCAACCCGCACCGATCAAGCAGTTAGCCAGCGAGACGCCCGTGCCAATCACCGCGTCGGCCTCGACTACCGTGCCGGGGCCGAGAAAGGCGTCTTCCGAAACGTCGGCCGTCTCGGCTACCCAGTTGTCGGCTCCCGCCCTGATGAAGCGCGCCAACGCGAACAAGTGCCAGGGATATTTCAACGGGAAGAACGGCCGCTTGGTGGTCACTACCTTGACGTAGTGCTGCTCCGCCAGGGCTTGCAGGGCGAAAATGTTACTGAGTTCATGTGCCGGTTGCCGGCGCAGCGCCTCGGCGAAGGTCGGGCCGACCAATTCGACCGCCATGCGACAGATTTGCGACGGCTCCTTTCCTTGCTCCGGCTTCTCGACGATACCGACCAAACGATCTCCGTCCAGCTCGCAGACGCCGAACAGCCAGGTTTCTTCTTTGGCTTGCCCAGCGACTACCGCGACGGCATCGCCCTTGGCCTGCCAGAGTTCTTTGACGATATCGCCCGCATTGATGCTTTCGGGATTAACCACGAAGAATTCTCCCTCCACCTGGTCGATCGCCAGCCGCAGCGCCGGACCCGGGCCATCGGCTTCCGCTTGATCGAGATAACGGATCGTCGCCCCATACCGACTGCCGTCACCAAGATGATCGGCCACCGTGCGGTGTGGAAAATGTGCCGCCCGCGCGATCGGCGACTGGACGATGATGATTTCCGAGACACCGGCTCCTACCAACGACGCTACGGTATGCTCGATCACCGCCCGGCCAGCCAGACGGTGGAGTGATTTATGCCCGTGCGTCGAAAGCGGCCAAAAGCGCGAGGACTCCCCCGCTGCCAGGATGACCGCCGGGGGCATCACGGCTTCGACTTTTGGGTCAAGACGTAAAAGCCGTCCGCCTTGCCGTCTCCTTTATCCGTCGCATCATTCTTCTCTTCCCAGACGGCGGTCAGGGTAAAGGAGGTTTGGGTGTCACGTCGGTAGCGGTACGTATATTTGGGGTCGAGCGGATCCTTCGGCAAAGCTTCCAGGTTCTTCGGAATGAGCTGGTTCAAGTCGGTCGGATACTGTTTCTTCTCTTTGCCATACGCCTGCAGCGCCGTCAGGATATTCCTCATATCATCTTTTCGTTGCTCGTCTCGGCTGGCAGCGGTGGAAGCGTTCTCGGACGGTGCGGGCGACGATGCATCGCTCGCGGACGGCGCGGGCTCGGTGGACGGCGATCCCGCCTTCAGTTCCTGAAGCTGCGCGCGGACCTCGTTAAGAGCCGCCGCCTGCTTGTGTTGGGCCAACGCCAAATAGAGGCAGATGAAAAGCAAAAAGACGTAAATGACCAACCAGCCCTTACCGATCACGTTGACCGAAGGCTGCTATGGGTTCCGGGGACGGCAGAAAAGACTCCCGTCACCTTCAACCTTCGCAGGCCTTCCTCCTCAATCGACCACCGGCGTGCTCGCCCTGCGGTCTGCGCATCTCCTGTGGTCGGAAACTCCATCTCTAGACGTCGAGATTAGCGACTGCCCTGGCGCGGGTTTGGATAAAATTCTTGCGCGGCGCGACATCGGCGCCCATCAGTGTGTCGAACAGCTGATCGGCCTTCTCGGCATCGTTCACCGTGACCCGGTGAAGCACGCGGTTGGCCGGGTCCATCGTCGTCTCCCAGAGCTGTTCGGGGTTCAGTTCGCCGAGCCCTTTATAGCGCTGGATATTGATACCGGCGATGTCCTTGGAGGCCGAGGTCGTGGCCAGCTGGTCGTCACTGAGTTGCTGCTTGACCTCGTCCGTTTCCGCCTTGGCCGCACCTTTTTTCCCGGCGTTCTTCTTGGCCAGGAATTCCTCGATAATCTCGTCGCGTTCGGCTTCGGTGCGTGCGTAATGCGCTTCCCGACCGCTGGAGACTTTGTAGAGCGGCGGGTCGGCGATATACAAGTACCCCGCATCGATGATCGGTTTCATATGCCGGAAGAAGAAGGTTAAGAGGAGGGTGCGGATGTGGGCGCCGTCGACATCGGCGTCCGTCATGATGATGATCCGATGGTAGCGCATCTTTTCCAGGTTCAAGTCTTCACCGATACCGGCGCCGAGGGCGATGATCAATGATTTGATCTCGTTCGAAGTCAGGATGCGGTCGAGCCGCGCCCGTTCGACGTTCAAGATCTTTCCCCGCAGCGGCAGGATCGCCTGGAAACGCCGGTCGCGACCCTGCTTGCCCGAGCCGCCGGCCGAGTCGCCCTCCACTAAGTAGAGCTCTGACTCTTCCGGGTCGCGGGTCGAACAGTCAGCCAATTTGCCGGGTAGCGTCATCCCCTCAAGGGCCCCTTTGCGGAGTACGGTGTCGCGCGCCGCCTTGGCGGCCAGACGTGCCTTGGCGGCCAGGAAGGACTTCTCGATCACGCGGCGGCCTTCGGCGGGATTCTCTTCGAGATGCATCTGCAGGTCGCGGCCGGCCAGCGTCTCGACGATGCCCCGAACCTCAGGGTTGTTCAGCTTACCTTTGGTCTGTCCTTCGAACTGGGGATCGCCCAACCGGACGGAAAGTGCCCAGGTCAGGCCTTCCCGCACATCCTCGCCGGAAAGGTTCGGATCCTTTTCCTTGAGCAGACCTTGTTTGCGCGCGTAGTCGTTGATCACTCGGGTAAGGGCCCGGTTGAGGCCCGAGACGTGCGTCCCGCCTTCGATCGTATTGATGTTATTGGCGAACGAGTACGCATGCTCGACATAGGTGTCGGTGTACTGCATTGCCAGCTCGACCAACACGTCGTTTTGTTCACCGGTAAAGAACATCACTTCGGACCTAGCGTCGCGCTGTTTATTCAAATGCTGGACGTACGACTTGATGCCGTTTTCGAAATGGAAACGATACTGCCAGGGCTTTTGCTGGTCATTTTGGTCTTCCTTTGGATCATCCTGCCGTTCTTTAGCGTCATTCTCACTCGGGTCCGTTGCCGAACTTGGTTCCGCATGACCATCACTCCGGCGTTCGTCGGTGAAGGTAATCGTCACGCCGCGTGTCAGGTAGGCTTGCTGACGCAGACGGTCCAAAATCAAGCCGCGATCCCAGCGAATTTCTTCGAATATCGTCGCGTCGGGGGTAAAGGTATGCTTGGTACCGGTATACTTGACCGCCTTCCCTTTGACGACCTTCGTCGTGGCCTTGCCTCGGGCATAGCTTTGCGTATGCAAGTGACCGTCGATGCTGCTGGCTACTTCCGTATCAACCTTCGTCGACAACGCGTTTAGGACCGAGATACCGACCCCGTGCAGACCGCTCGAGACCTTATATCCCCCGCCGCCGAACTTCCCGCCGGCGTGCAGGGTCGTCATCACCGTTTCCAACGCCGACTTCTTGGTTTGGGCATGCTGGTCGACGGGAATCCCTCGGCCGTTATCGGTGATGGTCACGGAATTATCCGGATGCAGGGTGACGGTGATATCGGTACAAAAACCCGCCATCGCCTCATCGATTGAGTTGTCGACCGCCTCCCAGATCAGGTGGTGAAGCCCGGGGATGCCGGTGCCGCCGATATACATACCGGGCCGTTTGCGGACCGGTTCAAGCCCTTCCAGGACCTGAATGGACTGGGCAGTATAGGTTGAATTGATTTCTTTGCTTTTGGCCACACGTCACTTCCGTCATTCCCGGGCACAGTCTCACCCTCTAGGGTGAACTTCAGCCGAATCTATGGATTTTCTACCTCTGAAGTATACCAGGGGCGACGCCTGGTCGGAAGACCTTGCGGCCGGTGGACGACGTGATTGAAAGCCGCATTGACCGCCGCGGTAATCCGTTCTTCACTACCGCGGATTTGCTCGCTGAGGCCCGTCGTCACCCGTTCTTCACTACCGCGGATTTGCTCGCTCAAGCGCAGTTCCGTTCAATCGAGTTTCTTTTCTAGCACCACCGCCTGATGATCCATATCGTCTTTGGTGGCAAATCGTTTGTTGGCCCGCTTCTCCATCGCACGTAAGTCTGATTTGGTACTAAAACGAGCATTGGCTCGTTTTTCCATCGCTAACAGGTCGTCTTTGCTGGCGTAGCGCTTATCGGCACGTTGTTCCAGTACCAATAGGTCCTTTTTGCTAGCCGAGAGGAGCCGTTTTTCTGTCGCTACCAAATCCTTCTTACCAGACAAGCTCACTCGCTTCTCCATCGCCGCAAGGTCTTCCTTGCTGGCCGTCTTACCCAGACCTTGCGCCAAGTCATCCTTGGTGGCGAAGCCTTGCAGGTCGTCCTTGGTGGCAAAGCGCTGCAGGTCGTCCTTGGTGGCGACCTTTGCTAGCGCGTCGTGTAAATCTCGTTTGGTGAGACCAGGCATGACATCAGTATACGTCTTGTATGGTTGCTTGTCAATCAAACAACCATGGCAAAATCACTACCCGTCGCCCGATCATAGGTACAAACCCCAAGGGTTTAGTAGTCAGCGGCTTCGACTCTGGCTTCGGCCAATGCGAAATGCTCCGCCAAGTCCATCAGGCGCTGCCGTTCGTCAGCCGTCAGGGTCGCGTCGGCGGTGACTAACATGAAACCTTTGGCCCGTTCCAGGACGCTCAGATCGTCGAAACGACCTTCGTCTCCGGAGTAGCGGGAGAGTGACTTTGTCTTCGGGCGGCAGAGGAGCTCGGCCCGGGACAAGATCGTTTTAATATGTAACAAACGACGCTCCTCCAAGTCGGCAGTGAGCCTAGACCCGCCTTTACCACGCTCATCACGAATTTGTTCCGAGAGTACCGCTTGGGCATCACGGCCTTCAAGGGTCTTTTTCTTGAGGGCGGTTACCGCCAGTCGACTGTTACTTTCGGCTTCTCGTAAGAGTCCCGAAAAGTTCGCCAGTTCGGAGAGCTGGACGCGCATCGGCGCAGAATGGGCCGGGGTGTGGGAGGAAATCTTATTCATACTAATTTACGTAATTGGGATATATTACCGGTTTTTGCGTGTTGCGTCAAGCTTTAGGTACAATTCCGGACGTTTTCTGACTCCAGTCTTCGTGTCCGCCGGGATCCCGCCGTTAGAGGGCGACGCCCTACAAGGGCGACACCTCTTGTTGCCTGTCCATCGAAAGAGTTGGGAATCACAAGGTCGACCGATCGAACGCAGCCCTGCTACCAGCCATCAATGCTTATCGCGTGATAATCCAGTCGAGGCGGGCTGATTCAGGAGCCGGCGTGAAGTGAATCACGAAGCCGTCGGCCGTCTTGTCCGAGACCCACGCCTTGGTATCCCACTGCGGCGTGATCTGGACGGCATACGAACTATCCGGCTGTGGTGTTTTGAAGGTCATCTGCTTAGTGGTCGCGTCCTTGTCGATGCTGACGTTTATGCCCTTCGAATCACCACCCAGAGCCAAGTCATTTCTTGAGTAGCTCAATCAGTTCTTCTACAGAAATATCGAGTGGATTGAGAATCCCCTTCTTTAACGTTCCTGGCTTGATTATTTTGTGGTTAGGGATGATGACCGTGCGACCTTGACCGTCCCGCATCTTAATATGACTGCCTTTTTGGGCAACTTTGGTAAAACCCAGTTTCATGAAGGCACCTACTAAGCCTGTCGCTGAAACGTGCGGCAACTTAGGCATGCGCAATTTTGACGGGTACTACGAATTGTCGCTTGTATTCGTAGTCAACTGAGTCCTTTTCAGGTTTACTATCTTCCAGATAAAGCCCGATTGCTTCTTTAATATTTTCCAAAGCCTCTTCGAGTGTTTCCCCTTGAGAAGCGCAGCCGGGTAGGTCAGGTACCCACACCGAGAATCCGCCGTTTGTTTCTTCCTGAAAGACAGCCTGATACTCTTGTTGCGACCGTATCGCTTTGGCCTTCATGCCCCAACTATATCAGTTATTTAGAACTCATCGCAAAACCTGGTTTCCCCGAGGCTCCGCTCGGGACAGGCATCACGAGGGCTGCGGTGACGGAGCGAGCAATGCGTTCTACTATCGAAGCGCCATCAGTGGAAGGAAATGCCGGTACTCACACGGGCTGCTCAAGGTTAAGCCTACCCTTTTTCTTGTTCGAGGCCAGCAGGCCGAGAACCCCGACTAGTTCTCGCTTCGCTCGAACCAGAACTGGCTGTCGGCAACCTACGCAGAGGGTTTTGCCATGAATTCTCTGTTACCGCGTGATAATCCAGTCAAGGCGGGCGGTTTCCGGCGCCGGCGTGAAGTGAATCACGAAGCCCTCGGCCGTCTTGTCTGAAACCCAGGCCTTGGTATCCCACTGCGGCGTGATCTGGACGGCATACGAACTATCCGGCTGCGGGGTCTTGAAGGTCATCTGCTTGGTGGTGGCATCCTTGTCGATGCTGACGTTGATCCCCTTCGAATCACTGCCGAGAGCCAAGTCATCGTCGACTTTCAGACTGCCGTTCACCCGAGCGTTCTTCTCGGCCGTCACGTCATCCTTGAGCTTCGACTTGCCTCCGACTTCGGCATCCTTGTCCGCCTTGAGGTTCCCCTTGATTTCGGCGTCGCCGGTAACCACCAGCGTCTGGATGGTGGCAAGTCCCGTCACCTTGAGCTCCGTGATCTCGGCGCTGGCAAGCGTAGCCTTACCCGTGACCTTCAGCTCGGCGATCGTCGCTTTGTTCGTCACGTTCAGGGTCGAGAAGTCCCCCTCCGTCCCTTGGACCTTGCCGGCGGTCAGGGCGTTCGCACTCAGCGTGTCGGCGCTCCCATTCCGCGAGTCCGGGGCGGCGCGGCCGAGGGTGCCCTTGAGGCCAAGCGCCGCCAGGACCGGCTTGACGCCGGTCTCGGCCTTCGTCTCCCAGGCGATGCCGAGGGCGTGGTCACGCTCCTGGTTGGTGGCTTTCTCCTGGGAGACCGCTTTCGCCGTACCATCATTGTTGTCCACCAAGTAGTCGCCTTCCTTGGCCGGTCCGGTCACCTTGACCGGGACCTGCCCGGCGAAGGCGACGAGGATCGCCTCTCCCTTGAAGCCGTCGTTGGCGACGAAGGCCGCGGTCTCCTTCGAGGAGACGACCATCGTCGTGCCCTTGTAGTGAATCAGGGAACCGGCCTCCGGCTTCGCACCCGTCCAGGGGATCCACTCCGCGTAGTCAGCGCCCGAGGCGTTGATCGAGCCGGCGGCGTTGATCGAGCGGTTGGTGCCGACGTCCTTGCCGACGTAGGCGATCGCCTGGGCACCATTCCAGGAAGTGCTGAGACCGTACAACGGGGTATGGATGACAAAGGAGAGGCCCTGGATGAAAGTGTCTGCGCTGGAGTTAATACCCAAGCGGGTGACCGTGGTGTTGTTGGTGGTGGGGGCAGACCCGGCCGTTCCCCCGCCGTAGCCATAATCGTCTAACGAGGTAGCGTAGGAGATGAAGTACTCAGCATTATTGCGATACACACGGTATCTGGTCGCCCCCGTCACACTCCCCCAGGAAACGGAGCAGCCGTACTGTTGATTGGCGTTGTCAACATAGCACTGGGCGGACGCAGAGGCCGGGGTCGTATTGTACCCGGCGTCCTCGGCAACGACCGTGTAGGAGTAAGTGCCGGTAACCAGGGAGCCCGTGAAGTAAAAGGTGGTAGCCGAGACCGACCCGGGCGCGCTGAGCTTGCCGACGTTGACGTTACCGGTGGTGGTGGCCGTGCCGATATTGACGAGGTTGCCGGAGGAGTCGATGCGCTGGGTGCCAGCACCGACGCCGGTGTTGATGCCGGTGGTGCCGTTCAGGGTCGTGCCGGTGATGGTGTTACCGGTCACAATCGTGCCGAAGCCGGAGGCGATCGAACCGGCTGAAAGGGCACCGGTACCGGTGATCCCGGTGTAGGATCCTGAGAGGCGGGCGGAGGCGACGGTGCCGGTCAGATCAGCCGCCTGGAGGGTAGACGAAACGAAGTTAGTACCGTCACCCCGCAAGTAGTTGCCGGCGGTAGCGGCACCATTGACCTTGTAGCCGGTGACGGCGTTGACGGTCCCGGTGAAGCTCGCGGCGCTAGAGATCGTTTGACCGTTGACGGTGCCGGAGCTGATCGTGCCCGTAAACGTCGCGTTGCCGGAGCTGTCGAGCGTTAGCCGGGTCGAGCCGTTCGTCTGTAGCAGCAGGGCGTTCGCGCCGGTAGCGGCGAGCGTGAGATTACCAGCGTTTTGCACCAGGGGCGTGCTTACGCTCGTGTTGAACTGGGCGTTGTTAACCGCACCGTTCGTGGAAGTCTGGCCGCTGAGCAGCGTCAAGCCCGTGCCGAGCCGCAGCGAGCCGTTATCGGCGTTATAGACGCCAATCAGGACCCAGCCGGGCGTCGAGTTAATGGAGCCGCTGGTGTAGCTCGCCACGCGGTACGTGCTGGTTGCCGGCACGTAGTAGAGGGCCTGCCACCCCGGCAGCGGGATGCCCGAGGCGGTGACGGTGACGTTAGCGGCACCCCCGACACCCGTGATGACGGTCCCCACGGCGGGCATGGCGATATCGGTGTAGCTGGTGCTATTGGAAATGACGATGAAACGCTGGTTCCAGCTGAGGTTCCCGCTGGTCCAGCTGACGGTGCCGCCGCCGGAGAGGTTCGCTTGGGCGCGGAGGTTCTCCGCAATTTGGTTTTCCGTGAAACCGCCCAGGTAGTTACTGTTCAGGTTGCTAACCAGCGTCGAGGAGGCGACGGTGATGGGGGCCGTCCCGGTGGCGACGGTCGAGATCAGCTGGGTGCCTTGGATGGTGGAGCCCGCGACGACCGTGCCGGTGAAGTTAGCCGCCGAGGAAACCGTCTGGCCGTTGATCGTACCGATATTGCTCAGGTTCCCGGCGGCGTCAATCCGCTGCGTGCCGCCGGTCAGGAAGTTACCGTTCACATTGGCATTCGCGAAGTTTTGGGTGTAACCGGTCACAGAGGGAGTGTAGTTCGTGCCCGTGGTGGAACCGTCGGCCGGGTTGTCGATATAGGTTACTGTGGCAGTATTATTATCGGAAAGTAGCCGAGCGGTCACGTCCATGTTGCGATAGTTGACGGTCTGCCTGACCTGTAATTCGTAAACGCCGGTCGAGGTCTTAACCAAGCGGACATAGTCGGCGATCGGCCCGGACACGGTACCGTTGTTCGGGCTGTCCTGCACGCCCGAACTTCGCAGCGCGGAAACGTAATAGCGCAGCGGAATGGCAGCGGAAGAACCTCCCAGGTTGGTATTATCATCGAGCACGTCCACCTGGAAGTTGGCCCCGGCGTAGATATTGGCCCCGGCGATGGTCACATCAGCGATCTTCTTCCAGTTGAGGTCCGCGCCGCCGCCGAACCGCCAGCGATACTCGGGCTTAAAGTTAGACAGTGTTAGCTGACGTCCGGTGCTGGTGAGATTGCCGGCGACGCTCAACGTACCGGTGAAGTTAGCGCTGGAAGAGATTGTTTGCCCGTTGATTGCGCCGGATGAAATCGTACCGATATTTGTGAGGTTACCCGCGTTATCCACTCGCGTGGTGCCAGCCGTTTGAATACCCCCCGAGGTGGTATTGATGTTGCTTGGGGCGGTTAAGACACCTCCCGCACCAATGTTTACATAGTTGGTAGTACCGCCATCGTAAATCTTGGCTGATCCGCCGGAGCCACCGTAGTTGATGTACATGCCGTCGGCCAGCGATGACTGTGAGCGCAGCACTCGGATGTTAGCGTAGACATCGTTGCCGCCTGAAGTAATGACGCCAGTACCGCCCACTGAAAGAGACGTAGCCACATTGAGGGTTCCGGTAAAGTTGGCCGCCGAGGAGATCGTTTGGCCGTTGATCAGGCCCGAAGCGATCGTCCCGATGTTAACTAAGTTCCCGCTGGCATCGATGCGGTTCGTCCCCGCCCCGGCCCCGGTGTTGATACCGGTCGTGCCGTTGATCGTCGTCCCGGTGACCGTGGATGAACCGGTGATGGCACCGGTAACAGCCAGCGTTCCCCCAATAGTGCCGTTGCCGGAGATGTTGAAGTTGGCACCACTCTGTGGCGAGGTCGTGTTCTGGATGTAGTTACCCGAGCCGCTCGAAGACGTACAACCCGAACTCGTACAAACGCTCACCCCGCCGACCCGCAGGGCGGTGGATGAGTTGATATCACCAGTGACATCAAGTTTATAGCCGGGAGACGTGGTGCCGATTCCAACGTTGCCTCCGGAATCGACCCGCAAACGCTCCGCCCCGCCGGTAGTGATTCCAAGTACGTCGGCGGAGGGTTGGAAGATCCCCGTGTTGGTGTCGGTCGTAAAGGAGAAGCTGGGGGCTGCGGCGGAGTCGGCGGCCTGTCCCAGGAACTGTACGTCGGTATCGATCGAGCCGGTAGCCTTGACGGTGCCAGCCACGTTGAGCTTGTAGGCGCCGGGGTTGGTGGTGCCGATGCCGACGTTGCCGGCGGGTTGGATGATGTAATCGGAATTGTTAAGAGAGAAGGCTGGCGAGGACTCTTGCACCTCCTCAATCGAAGGTAGGGCGAAACGTGCATCCGTACCAGCTCCAGTGCCGTAGCCTGCCCCGTCATAGTTCAAGAATCGCGTTCGCGCATAGGCGGTTGTGCAATCCATGCGGAAATTAATGGAGGTGGTATCCGGTGGGTTCGTCCAGCCGTTAGCCGTATTACAGGGCAAGAGGTAGCCGACCCGCCGTACCCAGGTGTTAGTGGCCGGGGCGTCGCCGCTCCAGAAGTAATTGTTGGTGCTGCCCGTTCCTGCCGAATTATAGTTATTGATATTACCCTTAGTGACATTATATGTATGTAGCCCCATGTACAGCGTGCTGTCGGTGTTGTTTTCCTTCACCCAGAGAGAAAAGCGGTAGGTCTTGTATGGGTTAACCGGTACGTAATCGCTAATGGCCTGGATGTTAGTGGTAGTATTGATTTGCAACCCATTGACGATGTCACCGTTGTCGAGCCGCTCGTTGGACTGCGCCACGCCAGCCACATTGCCCCAGTATGCTGGTATGTTGGCAAATTGCGGATCGAGGACCAGGTTGCTGGTGAGACCGCTTTGGCTCTTGATGGAATTGATGTTGACGAGGTTCCCGCTGGCATCAAGACGTTGGGTGCCTGCTCCCGCCCCGGTGTTGATGCCGGTAGTACCGTTCAGGGTGGTACCGGTGACGGCCCCGGAGAAGGTACCGGTACCACCGGTAATCGTACCGGTACCCGCGTTGACGGCGGTGTTGTTCGTGACGATGCCGCCGTTGGCGTTCAGCTGCCCAGTCAGGGTGGATGCACCCGTGACCGCCAGCGTACCGCCGATCACCCCGTTACCGGAGATGTTGAAGTTGGCACCGCTCTGCGGCGAGGTCGTGTTCTGGATGTAGTTCCCGGAGCCGGCCCCACCCGAGCACGTACTGATCTGACCGCCATTCGAGCACAATAACGTGGTGCCGCCGGTACCAAGCGTCCCAAGCGTTAGGTCACCAGCCAGGTAGTTGTTAGCACCGGCCGCGGTCTGGAAGAAGGCACCATTCGAGACCACTCCGCCTTGCAACGTGGCGTTGGCGGTACCGGAGGTCTTGTTGTAGACCAACGGAGATGAGCCGGTGACGAGTTGGGCACCCCAGACATAGATGTAACTCCCTGCCGTTACGTTCCCTGATGTTCCCACGTACATCAGAAAGCCAATGCTATGTCCGGTCGCCGCCGGTGTTCCTGTTGCGCTTAGGCGCTGCCAACCTGATGTTAGCGTAGTTGTTGGCTGCGTCAGCCATGTGGAGGTGGTAAAGTCGAACATCCCGTATTGAATCTGCGAGAGGCTGCCAGCCTTAGCCCAAACCGAGACGGTATATGGTCCGGCGACCGTATTAGTAAAGCTAGCCCGCGTATAGCTGTTGCTGGTGGTACCGCTTTGCGTCAATTGAGTCGCTGTCGTGTTGCCGTCTGGAGCAACGATCGCATTCTGGGTGCTAGTAATCGTGCCGGCATTCAACCAGCCGGTACCGGCGATGGTTTCGGATGAGGTGACGAGGTTTTGAAACTGGCCGATGCCGCCATTCGCCGCGTTAATATTGCCTGTAGTCTCAACATCGCCAGCCGTCGTCAACGTACCCGTGAATTTAGCGGCCGAGGAAATCGTTTGGCCGTTGATTAAGCCGGAGGTAATGGTACCGATGTTGACCAGGTTGCCACTCGCGTCGATACGCTGCGTCCCCGCCCCGGCCCCGGTGTTGATCCCGGTCGTCCCGTTGATGGTGGTACCGGTGACCGCGCCCGAGAAGGCACCGGTACCACCGGTGATCGTGCCCGTCCCCGCGTTGACGGCGGTGTTACCCGTGACGATGCCGCCGTTGGCGTTCAGCTGGCCGGTCAGGGTGGTGGCGCCGGTGACGGCGAGGGTACCGCCGATCACGCCATTGCCGCCGATGTTGAAGTTAGCCCCACTCTGTGGCGAGGTTGTGTTCTGGATGTAGCTACCGGAGCCGGATGAAGACGTACAACCGGAAGACGTACAAACGCTCACCCCGCCAACCCTGAGAGCAGTAGATGAGTTGATGTCGCCGGTGACGTCGAGCTTGTAGCCGGGCGCGGCATTACCGATGCCGACGTTGCCGTTCGCTTGAATGACGAGCCGTCTGGTCAAGGTAGTATCGGTTGTAAGGGTCTTGGTAGCGATGTACACGTCCCCACTCGCGTCTCCCAAGCTGTTACCTTTGATGTCGGTGCCGATCGCAGCGTAGCGTCCGGTAGCGGTATCGGCGGCGGCACCCAGGATAACTTCACCTCCACCATTCAACGTCGTGGAAGCGTTCTGCAGGATGATGCGAGCATCTTTTTGGCCGACCGTGGTGGTGGTCGTAGTTGCAGAATTTAAATGAAGAAGACTTCCTGGCGATGCTGTCCCGATGCCGACGTTACCACCGGTGAAGTAGTTACCGTTTCCGGTGAACGTCTGGGCAGCCCGGTTAAGGAGGGCGACGTTACTGGTGAGTCGGGCATCGGCCAGGGTGCCGGCATTGAGGTTGGAGGCGTTCTGGTAGTAACTGGCGGCCTGGCCGTTCAGGTTGTTCGCATTGTCCGCCAGTCCCGCAAAGGCAGCTGTCGGGGCCATCCCCAGCTGGTGACGGGGGCTCATCTCCGGGTCCCAAGTCGGGGTAGCGGCGGTACCACCCACCCGGACGGAGAGGTAGAGCTCCTGGTTCCAGTTGACGGAGGAGATCGCGGTAACCGAGCCCAGCTGGACACTGAAGAGGCCGCGGGAGACCGTTACCTTGTTGGCCCCCGTCCGGCTCTCCAGCCAGACGCAAGAGGTGGTGCAGGAACCTTGGGTAACGTCCCCACCGGTAGAGACGCTCATCAGCTTGAATTCGATATTGTAGGTACCGTCGGGGACGACGTTGCCGTTACTATCGGTCAAGCGGCCCTGGAAGTTGACCTTCTGGTTGAAGGAGACGGCCGCCTCTGTACCCTTGGGGGCGGGGGTAAAGGCGATGAGGGCGATGGTGAGGACCGCGAGGCCGCCGAGGAGGAGTTTCAGACCCCGGCTACGGATGAGGTAGTTGAGCAGCGCTTTTTTCTGGTTCGAATGTAATGAGAACTTCTCGCTGCGCTCGAAGGAGAACCGCAGGGAAGTAATCGGAACGGCTCGCAACGCGCGAAGGATAAAGACAGCAGTTACCAGGAGACACCTCGTAACGACGTTTTTGAAGAAGGCCCGTTCACGCGCCGCTCCTACACTGCACAGTGAACGGGCCTCTTCGCTCCAGAATCGTCTTCCCCACCTGCCGAGACGATCGGCGTACTGGGGGTTCTGGACAAATTCAGAGGTGGCCTGAAGGCCTACCGGGGTATCCTGTATCCGGGACGGACGAGACGCGTGAGCGCGGCAAAGCACCGAGCGGATTCCCCTGATGGAGGCTCCCCGGTGTCGCCGACGGCGTCTTGTCGTACTAATGTCAACATACGAACGCGTCGTATTTTGGCATAAATACCACAAAATGCCACATAAAGTGGCTTTGTTAAGGTATTCTGTCTGTTTGTTAGGGGTTCGGAGCATAGGAGTCTTTTAGGAGCGTTAGGAGGCTAGGAGCTTAGGAGACTAGGAGCGTTAAGGAGCAGACGGCTGAATCAGGCGTCGAGGTCGATCCGGTTCGTAAGGGGAACGGATCGTTAGGAGCAGGGGCTTAGGAGCGGTTAGTTTGTGAATGTGCGCGGTCAGGAATTAGAGAAGCTTACCAAAAAAACCCTACGTTGTCAAGGATTTATAGGGTTTTCTCCAACTTCCGAGCCTGCCTGCCAACCATCCTCGGAGCCTCGTGTACTCTTGTACGTCCTGGCCCACCTTGGAAACTGACACCTGCCCCCTGCCGAATCGCCGACCCGGAAAGCAAACACGGGAAAGACCGCCGCTGGGCCAGGGACCCTCTTCGCATCAGTCGAAGCCGCTGGGCCAGGGACTGGAACTACCGCGCGGCTAGGACGGGGCGCGACCTACGGGGCCTTCTGATATGGCGTCTTGCGCTCGACGACGCGCAGACGCTGGTCGAGTTGGTAAAATTCCGGGCGCGTCGGTACGGAGATAAAGGCCTCGCTAACCATCTCTGCAAAATCACGGACAGCGGCGTCGAGGTCATCCTTTGTAGCACAATGCTGGTCGATATGCACTCGTAAATCGACCAGGTCGTCTTTGGTGGCAAACCCCTTGAGATCATTCTTGGTGGCGAAAGCCTTCAGGTCGTCTTTGGTGGCGAAGCGATTGAGATCGTTCTTCGTGGCGAATGCCTTGGCGTCCTCTTTGGTCACGATGCCAGCCAAATCGGCCTTGGTGGCGAACAGTTTCTCCAGTTCGCGGAAGTCATCTTTGGTGAGTACGCCAACCATGAGCACAGTCTACATCATCGTATGGTTGCTTGTCAAGTGAATAACGTCGTGTAGGTACCCCCTGGAGAGGTCTCGCCTTTGCCTAGAAGCCATCCCATACACACGATTCCGGCTGCAGAAACCGGAGAGCGGCTGCGATCTCCGCCTGGCTCGTCGAAGTAGCGCTGCTACTCCTTCCTCACCAAGCGCCGCCCTCGCTCGACTCTCCGGCCCCTTCGCTACGAAAGCTATGTATGAGATGGCTTCTAGCCGCGAACTTCGAAACCGGCCGTATTTAAAGCGGCCGTGATTATCACCAGCGCCTGATTCACTTCGGCATCCGTCAGCGTGCGCATCTTCCCGCGGAATTCCAACGTGACGGTCAGGCTGCGACGACCCTCGGACACATACTCCCGTGGGCTGCCCACCGCGAACAGTTCTGACGAGCCGGCCACCTTGACCGTGGCGCGCAAATCGGCATACGTTTTATCGCCCGGAACATAAACCGAGATATCGCGACGCACCGACGGCAATTCCGACGGCATGGCAACCTGCCAAACGGCAGGCAGGACGCCCACCAGTTGCGGCGTCAGAAGGGTCAATGAAACAATGTGGCGTGCCTTGAACGCGGCCGGGTGGGCATATTCTCCGATCAGACCCGAAGTCGCTCCTCCAGCGATAACAGCGAAAGAACGTCCGTCTTGCCACAAATCGCTCTGCCGGGGCACAAACGACGGTTCAGGGAGGCGCAAAGCGTCGAAAATTGCCGTCAGTACACCCCGGACATCCGAAAACAGGTCTTTCTTTATCTTGGTGCCGAGAGTGACCTGCAAAGCGTCGATTTCCTGGGGGGTCTTCCCGCCCTCGAAGACACGTCCGAACTCGAACATCTTGACCGTCTCCTGCCAGCGAAGGTTATCGGTTACCGACTCGAGATGCCGCGGCAACAGGGAAGGCCGGAGGTAAGCGTGATCTTCGGAGATCGGGTTCGCCATCGCGACCAGCTGATGGTCGGCCGGAAAACGGACTTTTCTGAGCAAGGCATCCCCCACCATCGAATGGGTCATCACCTCGGTCAGCCCGAAGGCGACCAGCCGGTCACAGAGACCGTTTTCCAGATCGCGGCGGGAATCAGCCGGCGGTGGGGCAACCGGGCCGGACGGCAAGGTCGAAGGCAGCTTATCGTACCCGTAAATCCGAGCGCTTTCTTCGTAGATATCGACCGGTTCACTGATGTCAGTCCGCCAGGGGGGTGCGGTCACGCTTAAAGCCTTGGTGCCAGTCACCTTGAAACCGAGCGAAATCAGTGACTTCTTGACGCTTGCCCCAGTCAATTCAGCGCCGAGAAAGCTGTTCAGATCCGTCATTCCAAGCGATACTGCCACCGGCTTCGTCGGCTTCGGGTAGTGATCGCCGACTTGTTCCACCGTACCGCCACATATTTCTGTCACCAGGTCGGCCGCGCGGCGCAGCGCCGTGATCGTCAGTGTCTCGGAAATCCCCCGCTCGAAGCGAGCGCTGGCTTCCGTCCGTAACCCAAGCTTCCGTGAGGTGCGGCGGATCGTCGCAGGCTGCCAATGAGCCGCCTCCAGTACGATGGTTTTCGTCTGATCGTCGACCTCAGTGCTGGCCCCACCGATGATTCCCGCGATGGCGACCGGGGTATCCTCCGCCATCACCACCGGCGCGCCGAGCGGCAGCCGTCTCTTTTGACCGTCGAGGGTGATTAGGTGCTCCCCCTTGGTAGCACCCCGTACGCCAAGGTTCCTTCCGGGGAGCTTGTCGGCATCGAACGCGTGCATCGGCTGCCCGTATTCAAGCATCACGAAGTTCGTGACATCGACGATCACGCTGATCGGACGGACCCCGACGCTCGCTAACCGGTCCTTGAGCCACCGCGGGCTCTCCTGGGCCTGCAGGCCAGTCAGGTACATAAAGCTAAAGCGGCTGACGAAGGCCGAATCGAGTTTATTCAGGATGAAGGCTTTTCCGAAGGGTGAGGCCGCCGTTTTTAGCTTCGGTTCTTTTAATTCCAGCCCGTAGGCCGCCGCAACTTCCCGAGCCACCCCGAGATGCCCCATGCAGTCGGGCCGGTTAGCGAGCACCTCCAATTCAAAACTGTCGTGGCGACTACCCAGCGCCTGGGGCAGCGGCACGCCGACCGTGGCGTCGGCCGGCAATAGCCAAATCCCGCTGTGGTCCTCGCCGACGCCGAGCTCGCGGGGCGAACAGAGCATCCCCTCCGAAACCTCACCCCGAATCTGTCGTTTTTCGATTTTCAAGCCGTCAGGCAATACGGTGCCAGGCAGGGCCGCCGGTACTTTTACGCCTTGGGCGACGTTCGGGGCCCCGCAGACGATTTGGCGCGCCGGACCCTTCCCGACGTCCACCGTCGTCAGCCAGAGCCGTACGGCGTCCGGGTGGCGTTTTACCGCGGTAATTTCTCCGACGACGAGTTCGGACAAGTAATCGAGCGAAGTGATCTCATCGACTTCGTTCAACGTCATCGTCAGTTTCTCGGCGATTTCGTGAACCGGCACTCTGACGTCGACATAGTCTTTCAACCAGTCGACGGAAACCTTCATCGGGCCCTTCCCTTCGCGCCATCCGATACCGTTTCGGTGCAGGACGATTTCATCAGAATTGCTCCAAGATGCGGAAATCGGGGCGGTAAAACTGGCGCAGGTCGCCGAGACCGTACTTCAGCATGGCGATCCGGTCCGGGCCGATGCCGAAGGCGAAACCCCGGTACTTCCCGGCGTCCCAACCGACGCGACGCAAAAGATTCGGGTGAACCATCCCGGAGCCGCCCAGCTCGATCCAAGCGCCGTCCCGGACGCGCGGCGAAGACATGTCTACCTCGGCACTCGGTTCGGTATACGGGAAAAAGCTCGGCCGAAAGCGTAGTTTGATGTCCTCGCCCAACAGGCGCTTCGCCATCATCAACAGGACGCCCTTGAGGTCTGAGAAGGTCGTCCCCTCGTCAATCATCAGGCCTTCCAGTTGTTGGAAGACGGCTGAGTGAGTGGCGTCCTCGGTCTCGTTACGGTAGACGCGGCCTGGCGCGACCAGGCGCACCGGCGGGTCCGTCTCCTGCATCGCCCGGATCTGGATGCCGGAGGTATGGGTCCGCGGCAAATGGGCGAACGTACCGTCCGGCCGTTCGGTGCCGGCCACATAGAAGGTGTCTTGCATGTCCCGCGCCGCGTGGTCCGGCCCCATGTTCAGGGCCTCGAAGTTATGCCAGTCGTCTTCGATTTCCGGCCCGTCGGCAATCGTAAAGCCCATCGACGTGAAAATCTCGAGGAGTTCTTCCATCACCAGGCTGACCGGGTGGCGATGCCCCAGCTCGTAAGCCGTGCCGGGTAGCGTAATGTCGACCGCCGGCCGCTGTTCGACCGGCGTTAAAGTGCGACGCTGGTCGGCAAAAATTGCTTCCAGGGCACCTTTGGCCGCATTCCCCGCTTCGCCAAGCCGCGCCCGCTCCTCGACTGGTTGCGCGCCGACGCTCCGCAAGGCCCGGGTAAGGCTTCCCTTGCGGCCGAGGTAGGCGGTATGTAAATGGTCCAGCGCTGCCGGGTCGGAGGCCCCCGCAACGGCAGCTTCCGCCTCATGGACGATCTTCCTGAAATCAATCTTACTGGAGTCTGGCTGGTCGGGCATTGGCACGTAAGTAAAGTTCTAACAAGCAGGCGATTCCTGCCAATAACAGTATATCCCACCACGACGCCAGACGGACCGACTGGAGCAACAGCGTGCCGACCACCAAGGTGCTGATCAAGAAGCCTTGCCGGAAAGAGGCGTTGATATTAGCATACTTCACTTCGTTCCCGGTCAGGTAGCGCCGAACGACGTACCCACTCAGGGTGAAGACGCCGAGGAGGGCGAAGAATCCGGAGATATAGAACGAGCCGAAAGCGGTCTGTCCGCCTTGGGAGGGGTTGGTATTGACCACCGTCAAGACCAGGGCGACCGTGCAGAGCGTCGAAGAAATGACGAGACCGATCAGGTAGGCGCGGACCGACATCTCACTCCTTTCGATACAGGCATCAAGCTTTCTTATTTCGGTCTTTTTTCTCCGACCGCGAGGATGAATCGGGAGTGTCCGTTTTCCCTTTGCGGAACGAGCGGAGCACCTTTCGCGGTGCATTCCGGCGCAGGAACTCGGCCAAGACATCTTGGAGGATATCCGGGCTGATGCCGGGCGTGATCTTGCCACCGACCACCAGAGAGATGATGCCGCGTTCTTCCGAAACCACTAACACGATCGCGTCGCAATGCTCGGTCAGACCGACCGCCGCCCGGTGCCGCGCCCCCAAGGCATGACCGTATTCGCGCTCCGATAGCGGCAGCATCGCTCCGGCCGTGACGATCCGGTCGCGGTCGACGATTACCGCGCCGTCATGCAGCGGGGATTTATCGTAGAAGATATTGAGAAGGAGCGGGGTGGAAACTTCCGCGTCCATCGTCGTACCTGAGGTGACCAGGTCATTCAAACCGGTCGTCCGTTTGAACGCGATGATCGCGCCGGTCGAATTGATCGCCATGATCCGCACCGCCTCGACCACCTTGGCAAGCGTCACCTCGTACTCGGGTTTGTTCCAGGAAGTGATCGCCCCGGGACGCCCCCGTCCTAACCGCTCCAACAAACGACGTAGTTCGGGCTGGAAGAGGACCGGGATCGCGACGAAGAGGAGTGTCAGGAAATTAGCGATCAGGAGGGCCAGGAGTTCGAGGTGTAATACGCGAGCCGCCACGTACGCCGCCACCAGCACGAAGATGCCGTAGAGGATCCCGAACGCGCGGGTTTCCTTGAGAGTCCGGTAGAGCCAGTACAAGATCAGCCCCACCAGCGTGAAGTCGATGATCGTCAGCAGGGAAAAATCGAACGAATTGAAAAACGACTGGAAGCGGTTGCCCAGCGAGTCAGTGATCGAGCCGAAAAAGGAAAGCATTTGCTGTTTATTTTGCCCTATTTAGGAATACTTCAAGTATACCCTCACCAGGCGTCACACGCGAGTCAGCAGCGTGATAGACGCTAAACAGGGTTACGAGGTGTCACCTCGTCTTGCCGGAATCGGATAACGACCTTCGGGACGCTTAGCGCTTCGAGAATTGCGGGGCCTTGCGAGCCTTCTTCAGACCGTACTTGCGACGTTCCTTGGTGCGGGCATCACGGGTAAGGTATCCGGCCTTCTTCATCGTACCGCGAAGTTCCTCGTTGTCGGATACCAAAGCGCGGGCAATGCCCAGGCAGATCGCATCGGCTTGCGCCGAGATTCCGCCACCGATAACCTTGGCCGACATATCGTAGGTGTCTTGCTTGCTAATCAGTTTGAGTGGCGCCAAGACCCGATCCTGCCAACTCTGTAAGCCGAAGTAGTCCTGAAGTGATTTCTCACCGACCAGATAGTCGCCCTTGCCAGGCGTCAGACGGACCAGAGCGACCGCTTCTTTGCGACGGCCGGTCCCGGCGATGTAACGCGGACTAGCCACGATCCACCACCAGTTCCTGCGGCTGCTGCGCTTGGTGCGGATGCTCGTTACCTGCATAGACGTGCAGGTGGGTCATCCAGACGGCGCGCAGTTTGTTGTCCGGCAGCATGCGGCGGATGGCGTCTTCGACCGGCCGGGTCGGCTGCTTTACCAGTTGCTCGGCGAGCGTCCGTTCTTTCAGGGCGCCCGGTTGGCCGGAATGGCGGTAGTAGAGTTTCGCCTCGAGCTTATTGCCCGTCACTTTGATCTTATGGGCATTGGTGATGATGACGTGGTTCTTTGTCGCGACGTGGGGCGCGAAGGTCGGTTCGTGCTTGCCGCGGAGTATCGTCGCCACCTGGGTCGCCAAACGCCCGAGAATCAAGCCTTCGGCGTCGACCGCGTACCAGTGCTCACGAAGTTCGGCAGGCTTTGGTTGCCGGGTAATCATCGCTCGTTTAGTAGTAGCCATCTCAGACGAGCTCCACCTTTACCCGCTCGGCACCATCGCCCGGACGACGACCCAGCTTGATCAGGCGCGTGTAACCGCCGGGACGCTCTTGGTACTTCGGGCCTAGATCGCTGAAAAGCTTGCGTACGGCTCCTTCTTCCGCCAGGTCTGCCTTGACCAGTCGTATATTGGCGACGTTTTTTACTTTGGCGCGTGTAATCAATGGTTCGACATACCGACGGACTTCCTTGGCCTTACCCGTCGTCGTCACCACCGCCTCGTGCAGGATCAACGACGTCGCGAGATTTCGCAGCATCGCTTCCCGCGGCGCTTTCTCGCGTCCTAAGGTTCGGGCTGCTACACGGTGTTTCATCGTCTCAGGCGTCCTTGGGGGTGAGCCCCTGTTCGGCTAGCTTCACGACGACTTCATCCACGGCCTTTTTGCCAAAGCCCTTCAAGTCCGTCAATTCGGCACGCGTCAGTTCCGCCACGTCCTGCATCGTCTTCAAATCATTGTTAAGAAGGGCGTTAGTCGTGCGAGCAGAGAGATCGGCGTCTTCGATTAAGACGCTGGTCGAGGCTGAAGCCGGCGCTGAGCTGGCGGTCGGCGTAGTGGCTTGCGGTTCGACGAAGAGTTGGAACTGGCCGACCAGGATGCGACTTGCTTCTTTGACGGCTTCCGAGGCGGTCACCGTACCGTCGGTGGTAACGTTCACGGACAGACGGTCGAAGTTCGTCATCTGGCCGACGCGGGTGTTTTCGATGTTGAAATTGACCTGTGTCACCGGGGTGAAGATCGCATCGATGGCGATCGTGCCGACCGGCAGCTTTTGCTCCTCGCGGCGTTCTACGGGCAAGTACCCGCGGCCTTTTTCGATCGTCAGCTCGGCATCGAAGGCGGTCGATTTGTCGGCCAGGGTCGCGATGTGCTGGTCAGTCGAGACCACAGTCAGGCGGTCGGCGCCTTCGATATCCGCCGCCGTCACTACTCCCGCCCCTTTTTTCGTCAAGCGGACGGTGATCGGCTCATCGCCTTCCAACCGCAAGCGGACCTGCTTTAGGTTCAAGATGACTTCGATGACGTCTTCCTTGACGCCTTTAATCGTCGAGAATTCGTGGTCGACCCCCGTAAAGCGCACCGAGGTCACGGCGGCACCGGGCAAGCTGGAGAGAAGGACGCGCCGGAGCGCCGTACCGACGGTGGTGCCGTAGCCTGGGTAGAGCGGCTCTACGACGAAGGCGGTTTCGCCGGCGTCGCGGCTCTGTTCGTTAATGGATGGTAACGTGATATCTTGCAAGGTTTGCTCCTTCTTATGGTTCGTGATTTCTTATCGTGAGTAATATTCGACGATCAGTTGCTCGTTGATGGTGTTGTCCATCTCCACCCGCGCCGGTTCGGCGAGGACGGATCCGGACAGTTCCTTGACGTTCAACTGCAACCAATCAGGAATCGGCGCTTGTTTGAGCGCCTCAAGGTCGATCTTTTCCTTGGCGACGACGCGATACTTTTCGGTGAAAGCCACTTGGTCACCGACACTGACCGACGCCGACGGGATTGAAACCTTACGGTCGTTCACCCGCACGTGGCCGTGGGTGACGAGTTGCCGGGCCTGATGGCGGCTGGCCGCGAGCCCTAGCCGATAGACGACGTTATCGAGCCGTACCTCCAGCATACGCATCAGGTTCTCGCCAGTCACGCCGGTTTGCTTATCCGCCTTACGGTAGTAGCCGGCGAACTGGCGCTCCAGGATGCCGTACGTGTACTTGGCCTTCTGTTTCTCGTGAAGCTGCTGGCCGAACTCACTCAGCTTAGCGCCGCGGCGTAAGCCGTGCTGACCCGGCGGGAAGTTCCGACGGCTGACGGTGATGGCGACGCCTTCCGGAGGCACCTGCCCGAGACGACGCCAGCGGCGTGCTTTGGGACCGGTATATCTAGCCACGTTCGCGTCCAAAGGCTGCTGCTGTTTTCGCAGAACATGCAATGATGTTCCGCTCCGACATTCGCGGGCCTTTCTCCTCTCCAGAAAAATTTCTGTGACAATTTTTCTGGTTAATCTGATACACGTGCTGTCTCATACGCGCCTCGGTTTCTTCGCCCGCACGCCGTTATGGGGAATCGGTGTCAGATCCTTAATCGAGGTAATCGTCAGACCGACGCTTTGCAACGCCCGTACCGCCGCGTCTCTGCCGGATCCGACCCCCCGGATGAAAACGTCGACCGACTTAAGGCCGGCGTTCTTGGCTTTTTCCGCGGCCGCTTGGGTGGACACGGTCGCCGCGTAGGGCGTCGATTTGCGAGAACCCTTGAAGCCGGCCGCCCCAGCGGATCCCCAGGCGATCACGTTGCCAGAGTTATCGGTCAGCGAGGTAATAGTGTTGTTGAAAGTCGCCTGTACATACACCCGCCCCTTGTCGGAGCTCAGTCGGATTTTCTTGCGCTTGGTGGGTTGGGTAGCCATATATATTAGGTCTTGGCAGCCGCCTTGGTGCGGCCGGAACCGACGGTGACGCGCTTGCCGCGCTTCGTTCGGGCGTTAGTCTTGGTGCGCTGGCCGCGGAGCGGCAGTTTCTTACCGTGGCGGACGCCGCGGTAGCTTTGGATGTCTTGCAGTCGTTTGATCGACTGGCTGACCTGACGCCGCAGGTCGCCTTCGACGGTAGAGCCTTCGATCGCCGCTCGCAGCTTCTGGACGTCGTCTTCAGTCAGGTCCTTCACGCGGAGGTGCGGATCCACGCCGGTTCGAGCGACAAGCTGGTCACTTTGCGCACGCCCGATACCATAAATCGCCGTCAAACCGATGACGATACGCTTGTCATTAGGGAGATTGATGCCAGCGATCCTAGCCACGTCCCACCCCTGCTTCGCCAGGCGCGCTGTGACCGACGCCATGACGTGTGAGTTCCCGAAGTGAGTTCGTAAGGCTCATCCTTGGCGCTGCTTATGCTTCGGATTAGGACAGACGACCCGTACCACGCCGTGGCGGCGGATCAATTTGCACTTTTCACACATCTGCTTCACTGAAGGTCGTACTTTCATAGGGTAAATCGTTATCGGCTAGGTAATACATCGAGAGGTCGTTCGTCGCTCCTGAGAATCCCGGATCTCACTTCGTTCGTCCGGGATGGCTCGCAAGCGCGTCACTTGTGACGGTAGGTGATCCGTCCTTTGGAAAGGTCGTAGGGCGTCATTTCCACCGTCACCTTGTCGCCCGGCAAAATACGAATATAGTGCATGCGCATTTTTCCAGAGATGTGGGCCAGGATGACGTGACCGCCCTCTATTTCGACCCGAAACATCGCATTCGGTAGGTTTTCCGTGACGACGCCGGAAACTTCGATGACTTGCTTGTCGCTCATGAAGCTCCCCCGGACTTTACGCCGGACCCCGATTCGGGTCTCGGACCGGCCGGGACGGCCACTTTCCCTACTCTACCAGCGTCATCCACGCCTGGCAACACCTCATCGAGAGGGGTCAGTCGTTCCGGTTCACCGGTAGTGACGATTACCGTCTCCTCAAAGTGTGCCGCCAGCGAGCGATCGCGGGCTTCGACCGTCCAGTGGTCGTCGGCGACGGTGATTTCCGGCGAGCCCAGGACAACCATCGGCTCGATCGCCACGGTCATGCTGTCCCGGAAGCGGCTGCCCACCCCCTTTCGCCCGAAATTCGGGATACTCGGTTCAAGGTGTAGTTTCTGACCGATGCCGTGACCGACGCAGTCACGAATGACCGACATGCCAGCCGCTTCGACATACGATTGGACCGCCGCCCCGAGGTCGCCGGTGGCATGACCGTCGGTCACCTCCCCCAGGGCGATCCGCAAGGCTTGCCGCGTCACTGCCAGTAAGTGGCGAGCCTCGTCGCTGATTTCACCGACGCCGACGGTAATCGCCGCGTCGGTATACCAGCCGTCTATCTTCACCCCCATGTCGATTGATACGATGTCACCGTCTCGAAGCGTCGTCTCGCCAGGGATGCCGTGAACGATCTCGTGATTGACCGAGGTGCAGATGGTGGCCGGGAAGCCGTGGTGGCCGAGGAAGGCCGGCGTGCCGCCCTGGTCACGGGTATACTCTTCGGCCAGGTGGTCGAGATGAGCCGTCGTCACGCCGGGTCGCACGGCCGCCGCGACCACGCGCAACGTTTCCGCCGTCAGACGACCACTGCGGCGCAAGGCGACGTGATTGAGCGGTGGATGACTCATCCCAGCTTCCCGAGGATTTCTTGATGAACGTCTTCGATCGGCTTATCCGCGTCAATATCGAACACCGTGGCCCACTCACCGACGTTTTCCAGGATCGGCTTGGTGTCGTTCTGATAGGTTTCCAGACGGCGCCGTATGACCGTTTCGTCCGCATCGTCCGGCCGGCCTTCGACCGTGCTTCGCTTTTGCAAACGTCGCAGGAGCTCATCCTCGGGCGCCATCAAGTTCAAAAAGACCGGCCGAGGCAACAGCCGTTTCTGCGCTTCGAGAGTGCCCTGCAGAGCGGTGGCCTGTTCTAAGTTTCGCGGGTACCCATCGATGATGAAGCCGATCGAGGGTGGGATATCACCGATCTTTTGCGCGACCGCCTGATTGGTGATTTCGTCTGGCACCAGCAGGCCTTGGTCGATCCAGCCCTTGGTTTGTCGTCCGAACGGCGTCTCTTCGACGGCATACTCCCGAAAAAGGTCACCGAGGCTGATGCCTAGCAATCCCAATTTTTCCTTCAACAGAGCGGCTTGTGTTCCTTTGCCGGAGCCTTGGGCGCCGAAGATGATGAGGTGGTACAGGTTCACAATGATTGATACCGGTCATATTGGCGCATCAGGAGCTGTGACTGGATTTGCTTCATCGTCTCCAGGACTACCGAAATGACAATCAAGATCGACGTTCCTCCGATGGCGAGCGTTTTCACGTCCGGTACGGCGAACTGCACCAGGAAGGGCAAGATCGCCACCAAGCCGAGGAAGATGCCGCCGATCAAGGTAATGCGGTTCAGGATATAGCGCAGATACCTCTCGGTCTCGCTGCCGGGCCGGATCCCGGGGATGAAGCCTCCCTGCTTTTGGATATTCTCCGCCACGTTCTTCGGGTTGAAGGTGACCGAGGTGTAAAAATAGGTGAAACCGAGCACGAGCAGGAAGTAGGTCAGCCAGTACCAGGGTTTTGTCTCGGAAAAGAGATTGCCGACGGTGCGGGCGGCGTTAGCCAGCGCATGGTTGGGTGACGACGTGAAGTACTGGGCGAAGATACCCGGCAGCAAGACGACGGAGACGGCGAAAATAATCGGGATGACCCCCGCCTGGTTGACCCGGAGCGGAATGTGCGACTCCTGGCCGCCAGTTTGTTTGAGGCCGCTCACCCGCCGCGCGAAGGTCACCGGCAGGTTCCGCTGCCCCTCCGTGATATAGACGATAGCGTAGACGATCAGGAAGACCAGGGCACCCAAGAGGAAAATTTGCAAAGCTGCCGCGCCTCCCAGGGAGGCTTGGAAGGACTGGCCGACCGCGCCCGGCAATCCCGCCACGATGCCGGAGAAAATGATGATCGAGATGCCGTTACCGACGCCGTTTTCCGTGATTAGTTCGCCCAGCCACATCAGTACCATCGTACCGGCGATCATTACGATGATCGTCAAAGCCCACTGGGTCATCGAGAAGTGTCCGATAATCGGTTGTCCGCCGACCGCTTGGCTTTGCAAGAGCTTAATCATCGCGACGGACTGGAGGGCTGCCAACGGGACGGTCAACAAGCGCGTGTACTGGGCGATTTTACGACGGCCTTGCTCGCCTTCCTCCTTCTGCAAGGCTTCCAGACGCGGCACGGCCATCGTCAGGAGCTGGACGATGATCGAGGCGGTAATGTAGGGGCCGACCCCCATCATCGCGATTGAAAAATTCTTCAACCCACCGCCGGAAAACAAGTTGACGAGTCCGAAGACTTGGCTATTTTCGAAAAAGTTCTTTACCTGGCTGATGTCGACGCCGGGAATCGGTACATGCGCCAATACGCGCGTGAGAATCAGGATGGCGATGACGAAGAGGAGCCGCTTCCGCAAGTCCTTGTGGGCAAAAACCTGGCGCAGCTTATCCAGCATCGCCAGTCGGTTCCTTGGCGGGACTCTTTGCGGCCGGTGCCGCTGCCGGTTCGGTGGACGTACCGACCAACGTGATCGTCGCCCCCGCCTTTTCCAACAGTTGGCGGGCGCCCGCCGAGACACGGTCGACTTTGACGTTGAGCTTCTTCGTCAGCGTTCCCCTGCCGACCACTTTGACGTAGCGCGCCCGGCGATCGATTATTTTCACTTCCCGGAGGGTGGCGAGGTTGACGGTCGTGCCGGAAAGCGACTCCAGTTGGCGTAGAGTGACGGTCGCCCAACGGGCGCTGACCGGGTTCTTGAAGCCGCGCAGCTTCGGTAAGCGCTGCGTCAGCGGCATCTGGCCGCCTTCGAAATACGCCGGCATGGCGTGGTGGCCGCTGCGGGACTTCTGACCGTTCGAACCACGCCCGGCGGTCTTGCCGGACCCCGAAGCGGTACCGCGACCGACCCGCTTGGTGGCGGCGCCCTGCCTGGTCACTTCATGCAATTTCACGCTGCCGCCTCTTTGGTGCTCGCGGCCGTTTTCGGGACGGCTTTCTTCTTAGCGGTGCTCGACGCAGGCTTGGTCGTTTTCCGAGACTCAGCCTTCGGCTCACTCTTAGCTTCGTCAGCTGTTTCACTCTTGGCCGCCTTGGCCGAGCGACGTGCCGGTGGTTTCTCTGCAGTCTCGGTGCTCGCGGTCTTGGATTCCTCTGCCGTCTCCGCCTTCTCTTCCTCTTCAGCCTCCGCCCTGGCCTTCGCCCGTTCCGCCTTCGCCTCGGCGAGGCGGGTGAGCTTGGAAATATCCGTAGCGGCGATTTCCTTCAGGGCAACGATCGCCGCCTTGGCATTGTTGATGCGGTTATCAGAACCGAGCGACTTCGAGAGGATGTTGGTGATTCCGGCGAGTTCGACTACCGGGCGGACGGCGCCGCCGGCGATGATGCCGGTACCAGCACGGGCGGGCTTCAGCATCAGCTTGGCCCCCGCGAAGGTGGAGACGGTCGCGAAGGGAATCGTATCACTGATGGTTTTCACGGTAATCATTTCCTTCTTCGCTTCGGCGATCGCCTTTTGGATCGCTCCCTGGACTTCCGAGGCTTTGGCGATGCCGAGTCCGACGCGTCGCTTGCGGTCCCCGACGACGACGGTCGCCCGGAAGCGGAAACGACGGCCGCCCTTGACCACCCGGGCGACCCGGTCGATCTGGACGACACGTTCTTCGAATTCCGATGGCGCGGCCATCGCATTACGAGGGCCGCGCGAATCCCGGCTACGATTTGGTTGGGCAGTCATATGGTCATTCCTCCTTCGCGAACGCTGTCGACGGCCGCCTTCACTCGTCCATGATACTGGTAGCCGGCGCGGTCGAATACCGCCCTGGAGATTTTCTTCGTTTGGGCGGCCTTGGCAAGCTCGCCGCCGAGCTTTCGAGCCGAGGCGACGGTGCTGGCGTCGGTCCGCTTACTTTGGGTGGTCACGGAAACCAAGACACGCCCCATCGTATCGTCGATCAACTGTAGGCTGAAGGTTCGTGCCCCGCGGAAAACCACCAAGCGTGGCCGTTCAGCCGTCCCGCTGATCCGCGAGCGGACCCGAGCGTGGCGGGATCGGCGAGCCACTGTTTTCATGCCGCCGCCTTTCCGGCTTTACCGGCCTTGCGTCGGATATGCTCGTCGACGTAGGCGATGCCTTTGCCCTTGTACGGTTCCGGTGGGCGGACCTGACGGACGTTGGCGGCGAACTGACCGACCCGCTGCTTGTCCGGTCCCGAGGTGCGGATGATGTTCTTCTGGACCGCCACACTGACGCCTTCGGGGGCTTCCAAGACGACCGGGTGGGAATACCCCACGTTCAGGGTCAGCTTTCGGCCTTCGGCGGCAGCCCGGTAACCGACGCCGGCGAATCGGAGTTCCTTGACGAAATCTTCCTGCACGCCGCTGACCAGGTTATGTAAGAGGTTGTACACCAAACCGACGGCGGCACGCGCTTCCGCGCTGGCATCCGCGGCCGCGACTCGCAACTCCTGCGCCTCCGCTGTTATCGTGACGAGACGCGCCGGAATGTGACCGCTCAGTTCGTGCTTCGGACCCTTCACGGTCGCCGTGTTACCGGCCAGGGCGAAAGTAACGCCGTCAGCCAGCTTGATCGCCCGTTTCGCGAGACGGCTCATCGAATCCTCCCAGAATTTTCCGGGTAGCTCAAAATACCTCCAACAGGACTTCGCCGCCGAGCTTCCGACGCCGGGCATCGTCAGCCGTCATGACGCCTTGGCTCGTGGAGATGACAGCGATGCCGAGTCCCTGCCGGACACGGGGCAGGTCGAACTTGCCGGCGTATAACCGGCGACCCGGTTTGGAAATCCGTTTGATGCCGTTAATCGGCGTCTCCCCAGCCAGGCCCAAGACCAGTTCGCGGTCTTTCACCGAAACGTCGCTCAAATAGCCGTTCGCCGCCAAGGTCTTGGCAATCGCTTCCTTTTGCCGGGAATGTGGGAGCGCGACCGTTCCTTTACCAACCGCCGTCGCGTTGCGGAGGCGGGTGGCCAGGTCGGAAATGGGGTCGGTCATCGTCATGAGGATCCTTTGGTCAAAGTCCGTGGTACGAAATTGAGAAACAGCGCGTGGTACGTTCCGGGCTGAACAAGACACCAGGTGCCTTGTTCAGATACAGCCAGGAACGGACCATCCGGCGTTCGCTCAATCAGGGACAGGTAATCACGATTCATAATCCTACCAGCTCGCTTTCTTAACGCCGGGAATCACGCCGTTCGAGCTAAGCTCGCGAAAGCAGATCCGGCACAGGTTGAAGTCGCTCATATAGCCGCGTTTGCGGCCGCATTTACCGCAGCGCGTTACCTTGCGAGTGGAAAACTTCGGCGTTCTCGCGGCCTTGACGATCATTGCCTTACGCGCCACGGGGAGTCTCCTTCACGAAGGGAAATTTCAGGCGCGCCAAGACTTCGCGCGCCTCTTGATCATTCGCGCCACTGGTGACGATCGTCACCTGTAAGGGATGGGTCCGCGTCACATCGTCGTAGGAAATTTCCGGAAACACCGTATGGTCGGTGATGCCGAGCGAGTAGTTACCCTGGCCGTCGAACCCTTTGGGGGACAAACCCCGGAAATCCCGGACCCGCGGCAGGACGATGTGGACCAGACGGCCGAAGAAGTCCTCCATCCGTGCGCCTCGCAGGGTAACTTTGGCACCGATTTCCTGGCCTTCCCGCAGCTTGAAGCCGGCGATCGAAGCGCGGGCCTTGGTGACGACCGGCTGTTGGCCGGTGATCGACTTCAGGCTCTCGACTACCAAGTCGCGGTAGCTGGTCTCATCCTTGGCATCGCCCATGCCGACGTTAACGACGATTTTCTGAAGGCGTGGCACTTCGTAGCGGTTCTTCTTTGACCACTCCTGCTGCAGCTCGACGGCTACCTTACCGTACGCATCGCGGACCAAGGCGCTCATGAGGCAGTCTCACTGGTGATTTCCTGGCCCGATTTGCGGGCGATGCGCACTTTGCGGCGGGCTTTGCCGGTGCCGGTCGTCTTATACCCGACGCGGCTGGCTTTGCCGCCCTTCGGGTCGGCGATCGCGACGTTGGAGACATGGATCGGCGAAGGGAACTCGACCAAGCCGGCCTGACGCGTCTGGCCGGTCGCCTTGACGGCTTTCTTTAAGATGTTCACCCCCGTGACGACGACGCGTCCGCGTGCCGGCAGCACGGCCTCGACACGACCGCTCTTGCCCCTGTCCTTACCGGCGAGAACGATGACATTGTCACCTTGGCGGATCTTCAGGGGACTCACAAGACCTCCGGGGCCAAGGAGACGATACGTGCAAAGCCGCGTTCCCGCAACTCGCGGGCCACCGGTCCAAAAATGCGCGAACCGCGGGGCTGTCCGTCTTCGTTGACGATCACGGCGGCGTTCTCGTCGAAACGGATCGCGGAACCGTCGGATCGCCCGAGCTCCTTGTGTTGCCGCACGACGACGGCCTTGACGACATCCTTCTTCTTGACCATGCTCCGCGGCGTCGCCTCCTTGACGGAACAGACGATCGTGTCGCCGATCCGGGCATAACGGCGCTTCGAGCCGCCAAGTACCTTGATACACGCCAGGGAGCGCGCTCCGGTGTTGTCGGCGA
>JAABUS010002289.1_pt1 | contig 36741 bp, 30 predicted proteins | sample 5560161 | NCBI WGS metagenome assembly JAABUS01 (sample SAMN10711885, study PRJNA513376) | rock metagenome | isolation source: Antarctica rocks | place: Antarctica: Victoria Land, Trio Nunatak nord | collected 2016-01-04
GTGGCGTGTAGGCCGGCGACGTCAGCGCCTGGATGCCCGTAACCGGTGGGCGGCGCTCACCTACCGGTTGCCCGGTCGCCTGCCGGATCCGCTCGACCCGCTCCTGGAGATCGCGCGACGCCTCCGTGTTCCCCCGCGACTCCCGCCGCAACGGCGTGTCGACCGGCCGCTCCGGACGCAGGTCGGCCGACTGCGCCTGGTCCCGCGTCGTGGCACCGGACCGGGACGCTCGCCGGGGCGGAGTGTCAGGTCGCGGGTTTGGCCGGAGATCCGACGCCCCGGACGACGGCAGCTGGTGGAGCTGGAGGGGAGGCAACTCCGCCTGCTCCCCGTCTGGCGGCGGCGTCCGCTGGCGCTTCGGCCAGAGGTCCGACGCCGTTCGCATCTCGTCCCGGGGCCGATCCTGGTCGCTCATCCGTGTCACTCTCCTCCGTGCGGGTGTCCGACGGGCCGCCTCGCCATGGTCATGCCGCGACGCGACCGCCAGAGACCAACCGGACGAATCGTTCGTGTTTCCATGATGATGACCGACCCGGGTACCGCTTGACGACCCGAATCCGGTATTGCCACATAACGACGTGGTACCTGGCGCGTCCCGGAGACGCCGGCAACGAAGACGCCCGGCGAGGCACCCGACCGGCGAACCGGTCCGGGGCGCGCCGGGCGTCAATGGGCACGCCGTTGCCGGCTAGCGATCCTGACCGACCGTGAGGGCCGAGGCCCGATCGCGCAGATCCTGGAACAGCGCCGTGCTGAGGTAGCGCTCGCCGGTGTCCGGCAGGACGACCACGACCGTCTTGCCCGCGTTCTCCGGGCGGCTCGCGACCTGCCGGGCGGCCGCGGCGGCGGCCCCGCAGGAGATGCCCTTGAGCAGGCCTTCGGTTCGCATCAGCTCGCGGGCGGTCGCCATCGCCGTCGCGCTGTCGATGTGGACGATCTCGTCGATCACGTCCCGGTCGAGGATACTCGGGATGAAGTTGGCGCCGATCCCCTGGATCTTGTGCGAGGCGGGCTGGCCGCCGGCGAGGATCGGCGACTCGGCCGGCTCGACGGCGACGACCTGGACGGACGGCTTGAGCGACTTCAGCACCTCGCCGACGCCGGTCAGCGTGCCGCCGGTCCCGACGCCGGCGACGAAGATGTCGACCTCGCCGTCGGTGTCCTGCCAGATCTCGACGGCGGTCGTCCGGCGATGAACCTCGGGGTTGGCTGGGTTGTCGAACTGGCCGGGCATCCAGGCGTTGTCCGTCGCGGCCAGAATCTGGTTGGCCCGGGCGACGGCGCCGGCCATGCCGTCAGCCGCCGGCGTCAGGATCAGCTCGGCACCGAGGCCCAGCAGCAGGATCCGCCGCTCGAGGCTCGCGCTCTCCGGCATGGTCAGGATCAGCTTGTAGCCCCGGGTCGCCGCGACCCAGGCCAGCGCGATGCCGGTATTGCCGGAGGTCGGCTCGACGATCGTCGTGCGGCCCGGCGTGATCAGGCCGCGCTCCTCGGCGTCGGTGATCATGGCGACGCCGATCCGGTCCTTGACGCTGAAGCCGGGGCTGAACGACTCGATCTTGCCGAGCAACCGGGCCGAGGCATCGGCGGCGAACCGCGCGAGATGCAGCAACGGCGTATTGCCGATCAGCTCAGTGGTGTCGGCGGCGATCCGGGGCCGGTTCAGGCGGACGAGCTCGTCGGGGCTGGTCGGCAGAGTGTGCATGCGGGATTCGGTGGTGGTCATGGTCGCCCTCTCATCAGGTGAAACCCAGTCGTTCACTCCGCCGGGTGGACGGCGAGCGTGATAGGCATGTTCTTGATAGTGATTCCAAGAATACCATGACGCCGACCATACGTTATGACAATCCCCGCACCTCGCGGGCTGACGACCGGGCCAGCAGGGTCAGGCTGACGACGATGACCGCGATCCCGATCAGCTCGGGCGGGCCGAGCGACTCGCCGATGAAGATGACGGCGAACAGCGACGTGAAGACCGGGATCAGGGCCGTGACCGCGCCGCTGACCGCCAGTGACACCCGCCGTACGCCGTCGGCCCAGAGCAGGAGGCCCATCGCGGATGGGACCGCCGCAAGGAAGACGACGGCCAGCCATCCGTCGCGGTCGGTCGGGATCGGCGGGCCGGTCGCGACTTCGAACACCGCGCCGGGCAGGAACAGCACGACGGCGATCGCCATCGTCAGGATCGAGGCCGTCACCGATGAGACGGTTCGGGGCAGGCGCCGGCCGAAGACGTTGAAGACGGCCTCGCCGGACGCCGCCATCAGGATCAGCAGCAGCCCGCCGACCCGGGCGACGGTCCCCATGTCCGCGCCGTCGCCCACCCCCGGCTGGGCGATGACGAGGACGACGCCGCAGGTCGCCAGGGCGATCGCCCCCCACGAGCGCCGGGACAGCCGCTCACGGTAGAACAGCAGCCCGAACAGACCGACCAGCATCGGCGTCGTGCTGGTCACGATGCCGGCCTCGACGACGGTCGTGTAGCGCAACCCGTAGAGCAGGCCGGAATTGAAGATCAGCGTCCCGCCGAGGGCGACGCCGACCAACAGCCGCCACGACGATGCGCTCAGTCGTGGTATCGGGCCGCTCAGGAGGAGGATCGGCAGCAGGATCAGCGTCGCGATCGTGTAGCGGACCGCCGAGGCGAGCATGACTGGCAGATGCTGGGTGACGACGTTGCTGGCGAGGAACCCGGAGGCGATCGTCGCCATCCCGAGGGTGAGTTCGATCAGCCCGATCCACGCTGACGGGATCGCCGACAACCACGACCATGCAGGGCGTATCCGCGAATCGGCGCTCATCTCGTCGGAGTCACCGATCACCGTTCAATCCCTGCCCATGGATGCCATTTGACCAAATGCCATCGTGGCGGCGCCCCGTCTCATAGGGTCATCCCCTTGAGGTGACCGGCCGCCGCAGTGGCCTTCGCCCCGCAGGGCGAGACCGGCTCCACGACCAGACGTCCACCGGGAATCGCCGTGTTCCGCGACATCGGGACCGCTACGCGGTGTGGCGCCTACGGCGCGGCAGCGAAGCGAGCAAGGCAAGCCATGTCCCTACGGCGACGCGCCTCGATATCGCTCAACCCCGGCCTGGTCGCATGTCGTCGGTCGATTCGGTGGCATCGCTCATCCGGCCACCCGCCTCCCGCCGCTACGATCGTCGGTCCGGCAGATCCTGGTAAGCGGCCTCGCTGCCGATCCAGACGGCGCCGCCGGCGTAGTGCTCCTCCTTCCAGATCGGCACGATCTCCTTGATCCGTTCGATCGCGTGGCGTGAGGCCGCATAGGCCTCGTCGCGGTGGGCGGCGGCGACGGCGATCACGACCGAGGCGACGCCCGGCTCCAGACGTCCGATCCGGTGGTGGATGGCGACCTGCTCGGCGGCGATCGGCCAGCGCTCGGCGATCTCCCCGGCGATCACGGCCAGCTGGCGCTCGGCGGCCGGCTCATAGGCCTCGTAGACGAGGACCGAGACGCCCTCGCCGCGGGCGTTGTCCCGGACGGTGCCGATGAACGTGATGATCGCTCCCGCGGCGGGAGACGCGACGAGGGCCTCGACGGCCCGCGTGTCCAGTGGCTCCGGGCCGACCTGGAACCGCCTGCCTGCGGCACAATTCGGAACCGCAGCGCCGTCGCCACCCCCGCTGACGGGTGGGACGAAGACGACCTCGTCGCCGTCGGCCAGGACCTGATCGGCGGCGGCGTACTCCTGGTTGACCATCAACATCGTCGCAACCCGGAGCGCCGGGACCTGAATCTCGGGCCGCTCGGCGACGATCTCGTCGAACAGCTGGCTGACGGTCGTCCCTTCGGCGACCTTCCGCTCTTCGGACGACCGGCCGAGCTTCTGCCGGTAGATCGCGAAGTACCGGAGCCGGACGGAAACGCGCGGGCCGCCTGCCGTCGTGGACGACCCGGTCTCGACGCTCTCGCTCACTGCCCTGCCTCACCGGCTTCAACCCGAATCATGCGCATGGCAGGACTGTACTACGGGAACGAACTCCCGGAGCGGCGCCTAGCTCTGGCTGACGACCCGCTTGAGCGCCTCGTGCAGCTCGGTCGCCTGGCTGTCGTAGCTGTCGCGGATGCGCCCGAAGATGGCGGCCGTCTCGGCGTCGCCGGCCTGCTCGGCGTCGGACCGGTACTTCTGCAATGTCTCGCTCCCCTGAAGCAGGTTGCTCATCGTGACGATGATGTTGTATTCGATGTTACTGACGGGGTAGCGGCTCGGCTGGCTCATCTGGTGCTCTCGCTCTCATTGCTGATCCAACGTATCCCGTCTGGTCGACCGGGTCACCGGCGGTCGGTGCAAGCCCGGTGCCAGTCGGGGACGCGTCACCATATCTACCGGCGGCCCCGGGGGTCGAAGGCGTCACGCAGCCCCTCGCCCAGGAGGTTGAAGGCGAGTACGGTCAGAGTGATGAAGACACCGGGCGCGATCATGATGTGCGGGTAGTTGCGGATGTAGTCGCGACCGTCGGCCAGCATCCGGCCCCACGACGCGCCCGGCGGCTGGACGCCGAGGCCGAGGAACGACAGCGCCGACTCGTAGATGATCACCCCGCCGACCGCGAGGCTCGCCAGGACGATCACGACGCCGATCACGTTCGGGATGATGTGGCGGGTGATGATCCGGGACGACGTCGCGCCCGAGGCCCGGGCCGCCAGGACGTAGTCGCGCTCCTTCAGGCTCAGGACCTCGGCCCGGACGACCCGGGCGTACGATGCCCAGACCGAGAGGCCGATGATGACGATGACCAGCGGGATGCCAGGGTTCAGGACGGCCGCGAGGACCAGCAGGAGCGCGATCGTCGGGAAGGCCATCAGGGTGTCGACGATCCGGGACAGCAGCAGATCGACCCAGCCGCCGAAGTAACCCGCCGACGCTCCGACGATGACGCCGATCGTGACGGCGATCGCTGTCGCGCCGAGACCGACCGCCAGCGCGATCCGGGTCCCGTAGATCAGCCGGCTGAGGATGTCCCGCCCGGTAGCGTCGTTGCCAAGCAGGTAGTCGCGGGTCGGACCGTCGCCGCGGAGGCGGGCGTTGGTATCGTAGGGGTCGTGCGGGGCGACGAGCGGGGCGAAGATCGCCATCACGAACAGGATGATGACGAAGGCGAGCGCGAAGGTGGCCGGTGGGTAGGAGCGAAACCGCCGCCAGCGCCGGCGCGATTCCGACTGCGACTTGCCCATCCGGCGGGCCAGGATGCCCGAGTCCACCTGAGCAGGGTCGATCAACTCCGGGCCGATCGCACGCCCTTCCGGGCTGGTGGTAAGCGTCATGGGGCAATCCTGACTGGCGGACAGCGATATCGAACAGGGCTGATGAGCGGCGGCACCGCGATCAACTCGAGATCCGGATGCGCGGATCGATCAGGGCGTACGTCAGGTCGGTGATGAGGTTGCCGACGACGACGATCAGCGCGAGCAGCAGGACGATCGCCTGGACGACCTGGTAATCCAGATCGAAAAGCGAGGCCGAGAAGAGCTGGCCGACGCCGGGGAAGGCGAAGACCGTCTCGATCACGATCGTCCCGCTGAGAATGAAGGCGATCCGGTAGCCCAGCACCGTCACGATCGGCAGCAGCGCGTTCCGGACGACGTGCCGCATCATCACGGTCCGCTCGCGCAGTCCCTTGGCCCGGGCCGTCTGGACGTGGTCCGTGCTGAGCGCCTCCAGCGTCGCGCCACGGGTCACCCGGATCAGTCCGGCCATCTCCTCGAAGGCCAGCACGGCGACCGGCAGGACGTAGCTGCGCCAGCCGGCGCTGGCGCCATAGGTCGGAAGCCAGCCGAGCTTCGAGGCGAAGACGATGATCAGCAGCAGGCCGACCCAGTAGTTCGGCACCGCGACGCCGAGCGTCGAGGTCGCGGTGGTGATGTAGTCCAGGACCGAGTTGCGCTTGTAGGCGGCGAGGATGCCGAGCGGGATGGCGATGCCGATCGAGAGGGTTATCGCGACGACGTTGAGCATGAGGGTGTACGGCAGCGCCTCGCCGATGATGTGGGTGACGGGCGTCCCGCTGCGGGTGATGGACGAGCCGAAGTCACCGGTGACAACATTCTGGAGCCAGATCAGGTACTGCTCCCAGACCGGCTTGTCGAGCCCCCATTTGATCTCCAGATTATCGAGGACCTGCTGCGTCACCCGAGTCTTGCCGACCAGGAGGTCGACGGGGCTGCCCGGCGCGGCGTGGATCAGCCCGAAGGTGAGCACGCTGATCAGGAAGAGGACGACGATCCCCTGCAGGACTCGGATGACGATGTAGCGCAACATGGGATCACCATCCGGGTCTGGGCGGGCACGAATCGACGGTCGCTGGGTCGGGACATCATAGCCGCGTTCGGAGACGGGACGATCTTCGCCGGGCGGAGTTGGCCGACCATAAATGGTCCGGCCCTGAAAGGGACCGGCTGAACGACATTGGTCATGCAACAGGTCGCCGGTATCGAGAGACCGTCATCGGGACGGTTCCGGTGGCGCTCAACGTCGAATCCAAGTGTCGTTCAGCCGGTCCGTTTACGGCCGGTCCCCTGCCGGTCGAAGATTGAGCCGGGCCGGAACGCAGGACAGCGCACCCACGGGTGCGCTGTCGTCAGCCGGTGATGGCCGAACCGGGCGAGCAGTCCCGGCTACTCCGCCGGGTCGAGGCTGAACGTGTAGGCCTTCTTGTAGAGGTTGTCCGAATCGAGGACCTGCTCGGCCGACGGCAGTCCCTTGACGCGGGCGGCGTAGTGGGTCCGGCCCTGGAGGTAGCAGATGAACAGGAACGGCACCTCATCGGCGACGATCTGCTGGATCTCCTGGTAGATCGGGATCCGCTCCTCCTGGGTCAGGGCGACGATTCCCTGCTTCAGCAGCTCGTCGACCCGATCGTTGCGGAAGCTGGAGAAGTTATTCGGCCCGGTCGAGCTCAGGGCCGGCGTGGCGTCGGGGTCGTCGCCGGCGCCGTAGGTCCAGTTGAAGAGCCCGGCGTCGGCCTCTCCGGATGGGAGCTGGTCGAGGATCTGCGTGACCGGCGTCTCCCGCAGCTCGGCGTTGATGCCGACATCGCTGAGGAAATCGCTGACGACCTCGGCCTCGGAACGGCGGGTCGAGTCGCCCGACGGGATCGAGATCGTGAAGGTCAGATCCTGGCCGTCCTTCTGCCGGATATCGCCGTCTCCCTGGACCCAGCCGGCCTCCTCGAGCAGCGTCATCGCCTGGTCCGGATCATACGGGTACTGCGTTACGGCATCGGTGTAGAACATCGCGACGGCCGGCGACAGGTTCGAGGTCGCGAGCTGCGCGGCGCCGAGGAAGATCTCGTCGACGATGAGCTGCCGGTCGATGGCGAACATCATCGCCCGCCGGACCTTGACGTCGCTCAGGATCGGGTGCTGGTTGTTGAGCGGGAAGTGGTTGACGGCGGTGTTGAGGGTCGAATAGGTCGTGAAGGTCGGGTCCTCGGTCAGCCGCTCGTCGTCCTCCGGAGTCAGCGCCCAGATGCTGTTGTCCGACTCGCCATTCTCGAGCGCTTCGGCCCGGACCGACGCCTCGGGCACGACGTCGATCTGGAGCTGGTCGATCTTCGCCCGCCCACGGAAGTGGCCGTCATAGGCGTCGAGCAGCGTCCGGGCGGCCGGGTCGAACGAGTTGACCATGAAGGGACCGGTCCCTATCGGGTTCTGGGCGTAGGCGGTCTGGCCGACCTCGGCGTGGTAGCCCGACGGCAGGATCAGCGTCGAGCCGATCAGGGCGTTGAAGGCCGCGTTCGGGGCCGAGAGCGTCACGACGACGGTCGTGGCATCGGGCGCCTCGACGCTGGTCACGTTCTCGAACGCCCCGGCGGAGACCGAGGCGTTGGCCGGGTCCCTGATCCAGTCCATCGTGTACTTGACGTCGGCCGAGGAGAACGGATCGCCGTTCTGGAAGGTGACGTCGTCCCGCAGCTTGCAGGTGTAGGTCAGGCCGTCGGCGCTGACGGACGGCAGCTCGGTCGCCAGGACCGGCTGGAACGTCAGCATCTCGTCCAGCTCGACCATGCCGTTGTGGATCTGGACGATGGCGACGAACGGGACCGTGGCGCCGGCGTCCTCCGGGCTGAGGCCGGGGATGTCCTGGTGGCCGGTCAGGCGGAGGATGCCGCCGGCGACCGGGGTGCCATCCTGGAAGCGGGCGTCGATGTCCGCTCCCCGGAACAGGCGGGCGGAGGCGATCCCGCCACCGAGCGCGATGGACGCCGCGCCCACGCCGGCGGCGCCGAGGCCGCGGAGGACGTTGCGCCGGTTCGTGGCCGACCGCAGGATCCGCTGGCTGGTCTGGTTCAGGTCACTCATGCTGCTCTGCTCTCCCTTGAGATTCCGACCGGTCGTCCGGGACGATCCTCGGCGTTCACGTCGTCGCCCAGCGTCCGCCCGAGGTCTGCGTCCGCGCTCAGGGCCGGGAGCGGGAACGGCCGGTTCCATCACCACGGCGATGCCACACGGCGCGGACCGGCACGACGACGAACAGGATGGGCGACAGGATACATGGTCGATGGCGACGATTGTTGCACAGGCCGCGGCCACCGGCCACGCATTCCGCACAGTTTTCCGGAATCGAACTGCCATGTGGTCGCCACGAGAGACCGTGCTCGTTACCTGCGTGTCACACCGTAACCCGCCTTTCGCGTACAGTCCCCACCCCATCCCCTCCCCGGCTCCCGGACCGCTCACCCGACGCTGATTGAGATTGCGAAAATAATCCGGTGGTCAGGCAACGTGCTGGTTGGCGGCGTCAGGGCGCCTTGCGGCGCTGCCCGGCCCTAAAGGGACCGCGCTCAGGAACGGCGCAAGCGTCACGATGAGCACCGAACTAAATCCGCAATCTCAAATAAGCGTCGCGTTCGCCGTTCCGGTCCCAAGGAGGGGCTCCGTGCTGGGTGGCGTCGATTAGTAGGGGCGATCCCTTGTGGTCGCCCGGCCCGAAGGGCCATCGCCCCGTAGGGCGATAACCGGGTGTCCGATGATCAGGCAGACCGGATTTCAGTCGGATTACACCCTGTCGCCTGACGGCGATGGCCGCTGTAGCGGCCGGGCGACCACAAGGGATCGCCCCTTACGAGGACAATCTGCCGATCCGGCCCTGTGTCACGCCCGTAATTACGAAGACGATCTGCCGATCCGGTCCCGGGCCGCACCCGTGATAGAGTTGCGATTCCCACCCCTCCCGAGCCGATCGTCGTTCGGGCTGCCCGTCCTTCGGGCTGCCCATCCGTGGCTGCAGCTTGCCGCCCATCGGGGAGATCCCGCCATGACCATGCTCGTCCAGGCCGCCCAGATCCACCTCACCTTCGGCGGCAACCGCCTGTTCGACGGCGTCACCCTCTCGATACGGGCCGGCGATCGACTGGCGATCATGGGTGAGAACGGGGCCGGAAAGAGCACCCTCCTCCGGATCATCGCCCGGCGGCTCGAACCGGACCGCGGCAGCGTCGTCACCCTCCCCGGTCTGACCATCGGGATGCTCGATCAGCACGCCTCGCACGATCCGGCGATGACCGTCCGGGCGATCGTCGCCGAGGCACTGGGCAACGCCGAGGCGCTGGAGGCGCGGCTGGACGCGATCGCCGCCGGGATGGCGGCAGCCGACGACGAGACGCTCATGGCCCTCCTCGACGAGCAGGGCGCCATCCTCGCCCGGCTCGACAGCAGCGCCGTCGACCACGACGTCACCCGCGCCGCCGAGATCCTCGCCGGGCTCCGCCTGCCCGAGTCGCGCTGGGAGACGCCGCTCGGGACGCTTTCCGGTGGCGAGCGGCGGCTGGTCGCCCTCGCCCGGCTCCTGGCCGAGGCGCCCCGGCTCCTGCTGCTGGACGAGCCGGACAACCACCTCGACGACGAGGCCCGGTCCTGGCTGGAGCGCGAGATCGTCCGCCACGACGGCGCCGTCGCCCTCGTCACCCACGACCGCTACCTGGTCGATCAGGTCGCGACCGGCATCCTCGAGGTCGAGGACGGCCTGCTCTCGACGTGGCCGGGCAACTACACCGCCTACCGGACCGAGAAGCGGGCCCGGATCCTCCGGCGGCACCAGCTCCGGACCAACGAGCTGCGCGAGTTCCAGAAGCTCAAGGAGAGCTCCGAGGCGCTGACGCAGTGGGCCCGGCAGAACCCGAAGTTCGCGACCCGGGCCGAGAACCAGCGCCGCAAGGTCGAGATCGAGGCGGCCCGGCTGGAGGCGACCGTCCCGCCGCCGGTCGAGCGCCGGCGGATCGACGTCTCCTTCGACACCGAGCGCGGCTCGACCAAGGTCCTTGAGATCGCGGGACTGACCAAGCGGTTCGGCGAGCGGACGATCTACCGGCCGTTCGACCTGGTGATCCGCCACGGCGAGCGGGTCGGGCTGGTCGGGCCGAACGGGGCCGGCAAGACGACGCTGCTCCGGATGCTGATGGGCCAGGAGACGCCGGACGGGGGCTCGATCCGGTTCGGGCCGAGCATCAAAACCGGCTACTTCGCCCAGGAGCAGGAGACGCTCGACCTCCGCCAGACGCCGCTGGAACTCGTCCGGGCCAACGCGCCGTACGACGATCACCGGGCGCGGGGCTTCCTCGCCGCCCTGGGCTTCGACGCGATCGACGCCGAGACGGCGATCGGCCAGCTCAGCGGCGGCGAGCGGAGCCGGCTGCTGTTCGGAACGCTGGTCCTGTCCGGCGCCAACCTGATGATCCTGGACGAGCCGACCAACAACCTCGACATCGCCTCGATCGAGGTGCTGGAGGCCGCACTGGCGGACTACGCCGGGACCCTCCTAACGGTCTCGCACGACCGGTACTTCCTCGACCGAGTCTGCGACCGGATCGTCGAGGTGCGCGATGGAGTGGTCTACGACTACGCCGGTTCGTACGGCGATTACGACCGCATCCACGCCGCTGGCGGGGCGGGCACCCGGCTGACCTTGGCGGTCCCGGTCGTCCCTGAGCCAAAGCCCCTCGGTCGGCGGGACAGGCGCCGGGAGGCGACGGCTTCTCCGCGTTGAACGACCGGTCCTCGTGGCGCTAACTCGTGCCTGGCTAGCGGCCGGTTCATGCCAGCACGGTGTCGGTGAGCAAACCCCTCCCCAACCCCTCCCCATCTCGCATCTGCGGATGCGGCTGGAGAGGGGCTAATGCTGGTCGGGCTGAAGCCCTCCGGGACGGGCGGGTTTCGGGTTTCTACCCCTACGAGAACGGGTGCCTGCCTCACTTCGCTACCAGGGGCAGGGCGGGAGAGTCGCCACGTCATGCATGCTTCGGGACGGCGAAGCCGACCAGCCTGAGCCCCTTGTATCTTGGAGTGGTGGCATCTGCCACTCGGTGACGGCAGACCGCTAGCCCCCTGGTCCCCGAGACCGCCGGAGAGCGTGGGTCGCCGGCGCCGCTCGCCCGTCGAACCCGAACAGATGCCTGGGCCAGGGTCGCTGTGTCAACCGGGAGCCCGTATCCGCAAGGTCGGGTCGCTGGGATGCCACCCGTGGGAGGTCCGTATGCCGCAGCCCGCTCGTCCGCCGTCCGCCTGCTTCGTCGGCATCGATGTCGCCAAGGCCCGCCTCGATCTCGCCGTGCGCGTCGCCGACGCCCCGCCGACCGCCGTCCCCGACCGCTGGTCGGTCCCCCACGACGAGGCGGGGATCGCCGCGCTCGTCGCCCGGCTCATCCCCCTCGCCCCGACCCTGGTCGTCCTGGAGGCCACCGGCGGCCGCGAACTCCCGGTCGTCGCCGCCCTCGCCGTGGCCGGGGTGCCCGTCGTCGCCGTCAATCCCCGCCAGGTCAAGGCCGTCGGCACCGCCGTCGGCCAGCTCGCCAAGACCGATGCGCTCGACGCGGCGCTGTTGGCCCGCTTCGCCGAGACCGTCCGGCCGCCGGTCCGGCCGCTGCCCGCTGCCGCCACCCAGCAGCTGAGCGCCCTGCTCACCCGGCGCCGCCAGGTCCAGGGCATGCGCGTCGCCGAGGAGAACCGCCTCGAGACGGCCCTGCCGGTCGTCCAGCCCCGGCTCAAGCGGCACATCGCCGTCCTCGCCGAGGAGCTGGCCGAGCTGGAGCAGGAACTGGCCCGGCAGATCCGGGCCAGTCCGGTCTGGCGGGAACGCGACGCGCTGCTGCGGAGCGTGCCCGGCGTCGGGGTCGTGCTGGCGACGACGCTGCTGGCCGAGTTGCCGGAGCTGGGGCTGCTCAGTCACAAGGCGATCGCCGCGCTGGTCGGGGTGGCGCCGCTCAACCACGACAGCGGGGGGCAGCGGGGACGGCGGGTGGTCTGGGGCGGTCGGAGCCGGTTGCGGGCGGTGCTGTCCATGGCGGCGCTGGTGGCGAAGCGGTGCAACCCGGTGATCCGGGCCTTCGCCGAGCGGCTGCAGGCGGCGGGCAAGGCCAAGAAGGTGGTGATCACGGCCTGCCTGCCCAAGCTGCTGACGATCCTCAATGCCATGCTGCGCCACGGGGAGCCGTGGCGGACTCCGACGGCGGCCTGACCGAGCGCCGATCCGCCACGGGTCCCCGTGGCCGCCGGAGCTGCGCAGCAGTGAGCGGCGCTTGACGGCCCAGACAGATGCTCTCCGGTCGGTGAGGCAGCGCAGCGCGAAACGAGCCGGGGAGGGGTCGCGCTTCGCTGGGGGAGGGGTCGGCAGGACGGCGAAGCCGACATGAGAAAAAGCCCCCTCTCCATCCGCAGGTGCGAAGCACGCCAGCGTGATGGGGAGGGGGCCATCGCTAGACCCTGACTGCCACCTGCGCCACGACCGGCGCCGCCCGAATCGGGACCGACTCCGGAACGAAGCCCGGCAGGGTGGTGACGAAGCGGGCGATCCGGCCCAGCGCCTCCTCGATCTGGGGGACGGCGTAGGCGTACGAGATCCGGACGTGGCCCTCGCCGCTCTCGCCGAACGCCTCGCCGGGGACGACGGCGACCCGGCCCCGCATCAGGAGTTGCTCGGTGAACTCGGCCGCGCCGAGTCCCGTTGGCCGGATCGATGGGAAGACGTAGAAGGCGCCCTCCGGCAGGTGGCAGGGCAGGCCGATCCGGTTGAGCCCGGCGACGACCATCCGGCGGCGGGCGTCGTAGTCGTCGACCATCGCCTCGACGTCGGCATCGGCGTTCCGGAGCGCCTCGATCCCGGCCTCCTGCGCCGTTCGGCTGGCGCAGAGGGCGGTGTACTGGTGGATCTTGTTCATCGCCGAGATCAGCGGCTCCGGCCCGCAGGCGTAGCCCAGCCGCCAGCCCGTCATCGCGTAGGCCTTGCTGAAGCCGTTCAGCAGCAGCGTCCGCTCGGCCATGCCGGGGATCGTGGCGAACGAGACGTGCCGCTCGTCGTAGCTGAGCCGCTCGTAGACCTCGTCGCTGATCACGAGCAGGTCGTGGCGCTCGACGACCTCGGCGATCGCCTCCTGCGCCGCGCGGCTGTAGGCGGCGCCGGTCGGGTTGTTGGGCGAGTTGATCATGATCGCCCGGGTCCGGGGCGTGATCTTCGCCTCGAGCTCGTCCGGCCGCGGGACGAAGCCGTGCTCGGCCCGCGTCGCCAGCGGGACCGGGACGCCGCCGGCGAACAGCACGCAGGGTTTGTAGGAGACATAGCTCGGCTCGACGACGATCACCTCGTCGCCCGGTTCGAGGATCGCCCGCAGCGCGAGGTCGAGCGCCTCGCTGACCCCGACCGTGACAAGGACCTGGTCCTGCGGCCGGTAGCAGACCCCGAAGCGGCCATTGAGGTACCGGGCGATCATCTCGCGGAGTTCGAGCAGACCAGCGTTGCCGGTGTAGGTGACGCGCCGGTTCTCGAGGCCGTGGATCGCCGCCTCCCGGACCCGCCACGGGGTCGGGAAGTCGGGCTCGCCGACGCCGAGGGAGATCACGTCGTCCATCTCGGTGACGATGTCGAACAGGCGCCGGATGCCGGAGGGCGGCACGGCGGCCACGCTCCGGGCGATCCGGAGGGCGTTGCTGGGGGAACGGAGGGGCTGATCGCCACCCGGTGTCGTGGTCTGGGTTGTCATCGTCGGTTCTCCCGCGGCGCGCTAGGGCGCGACCGCCAGCCGGTTGTCCTGCGTCATCTCGTCGGTCAGCGATTCGCCATCTTCCTTGTATGCCTTGAGCAGGAAGTGGGTCTCGGTTGCCGTCACCCCGTCGAGCGGGGAGAGCTTGTGGGCGACGAAGGCGGCCACGGCCTGGAGGCTGGGCCCCTCGATCACGACCCGGAGGTCGTTCGCGCCGGAGACGAGATGGACGCTGCGGACTTCGGGGAAGCGGGCGATCCGGGAGGCGACGTGGTCGAAGCCGGTGTCGCGCTCCGGCTGGACCGAGACGTCGATGAAGGCGACGACCTGGCCGTTGTCGCCGACCTGGTCCCAGCTGACGATCGCCTTGTAGCGCCGGATCGCGCCCTGCCGCTCGGCGTCCACGATGATGGCCGCGACCGTTGCCTCGTCTGCCCCGACGGCCTCCGCGATCTGTGCGGCCGAGCGGCGTGCGTCGCGCTCGAGGACGCGCAGGACGCGCCGCCGGAGGGTAGAGTCGAAGAGGTCGCCATGATCCGCCATCAGAAACCTGCCGTCTGCGTGAGGACGCAGCTTGCGCCGGGATGCGCGCCCGGAATCAGCACCGTGGCTGTCCGTACGCAGAGTCTACCCGATGGGTTGTCCCGCTGGCATGGTTTCGAGTCGAAGCGCAGTCTGCAGATTGGCGAGCGGATCCCTCCCCAAATTTCTCCCCGGCTCCCGGTTCGCTCGATCTCCTGACGGCGACCTCGGCTCACCGGTTCCAGGGAGGGGCTCCATGCTGGTCGAACTGAAGCTCTCCAATGACCGCCAGGGTCGGGTGAGAACGTCTCCCCCTCCCTGGGCGGTGAGTCGCTTCAGCGGCGAAACCGACCCGGGGAGGGGGTCGGGGGGGTGGGGACTACTCGCCAACGACCGGTGTCGAAGCTTGAACCGTCTCCCCCCTCGCCATCCGCAGGCCCCAGCGCTTCCCGCGTGACCGAGCGGGGTCCGGCGTCGCGACCGCCGAGCGGCGATAATTCCCATGAATTACCAGGGACACCAGAGAGGTCGAACACCCCGTGGCACGCACGCTCCGCATCGCTCACCTCGCCGACACCCATCTCGGCTACCGGCAGTACGCCACCGTCGACCCGCACACCGGCCGGAACCAGCGCTCGGTCGACATCGAGCGGGCCTACGCCCGGACCATCGACGACATCCTGACCAGGGACGTGGACCTCGTCATCCACGCCGGCGACATGTTCCACCACACCCGGCCGTCCTGGGCGGCGATCCGGTCGTTCGTCGAGCAGACCCGGCGGCTCGTCACCACCGGGCTGCCGGTCGTCGCCATCGCCGGCAACCACGACATGCCGCGGCTCCGCTCCAGCGAGTCCCTGTTCAGCATCCTCCAGCTGATCCTGCCCAGCGCCCGGATCGTCGCCGGCTACGACCTGGAGCCGGTTCCGTTCCCCGGTCTGGACCTCGTCGTCCACGCCTTCCCGCACGGCGCCCTGGTCGACCCGAACGCCCAGCCGCCCGTGCCGGACCCGCGCTACCGGAACATCCTTGTCGCCCACGGCCTCGTCGCCGGGATGCCCCTGCCGAGCAACCACCACCGCGAGCCGGGCGAGGCCGAACTGGGCGCGGCGCTGCTCGGCGGCGATCTGGACTACATCGCCCTCGGCCACTACCACCTCCACGGCCCCTACGCCCCGAAGGCGTACTACAGCGGCTCGACCGAGCGGATCTCCTGGACCGACTTCGACGCGACGCCAGGCTACAACCTCGTCACCCTCAACGACGCCGGCTTCACCGTCGAGCACATCGACCTGCCAGCCCGACCGATGATCCGGCTGGAGCCCGTCCGGTCGCGCACCGTCGCCCGGGAGATCGCCGACACGATCCTCCACGACGCCGCCGGCCGCAACCAGCCGGACGGGATGTTCCGGGTCCTGCTGGAGGACGCCGACCGGCCGACGCGGCGCGAGGTCGAGGCGATCCTGAAGCGGGAGCACCGCGATCACGCCTGGTCGCTGGAGGTCCAGACCCGGCGGGAGTCGCTGTTCACGGCCGACGGGCCGGCGCTGGACGATCTTCCGGACTTCACGCCGACGACGATGTTCGAGCAGTTCGTCGCCCAGCGGCAGACCGAGGGCGTCTACACCGCCGACTTCGCGGCGGCCTTCCGGGAGCGCGGGCTCCGCGCCCTGCACGACGCGGCCGACCAGGCCGAGGCCGCGGCGGCCTCCGAGGAGACGGCATCATGATCCTCGTCGACCTCGAGATCGAGAACTACAAGCAGTTCGCCGGCGCCCACCGGATCACCTTCCCGGCCGAGGGCGCCATCGCCGTCATCGGCCACAACGGCGCCGGCAAGACGACCCTGTTCGAGGCGATCGAGTGGGCGCTCTACGGTCCCCGGTCGATCCCGACGGCTGACATCCGTCCCCGCCAGGGGACCGGCGGGTCGCCCTGCGTCCGGGTCACGCTCCAGACGGCGGACGGCAAGCGATTCCAGGTCGAGCGCAAGCTCCGGGGCAAGAGCAACAGCGCCGAGGCCGCGATCTACGAGGTCGATGACGACGGCGAGATCCTGACGACGATCGTGACCGGCCCGAAGGACGTCACCCAGCGCGTCACCGGGCGGCTGGTCGGGCTCAGCCATCAGGCGTTCGTCTCGACCTTCTTCACCCGGCAGAAGGAGCTCAGTTTCTTCGGCGACCAGAAGGACTCCGACCGCCGCCGGCAGGTCTCCCGTCTGCTCGGGCAGGAGACGATCCGCGAGGCGCAGGAGCTGATCAACACCGACCGCAAGGGCAGCGACGCGACCGCGAAGGGACTGATGGCGCAGTTCGCCCGCGAGACCGAGGGGCGGGACTTCCCGGCCGAGCGGACCGAGCGGACCGCCCAGATCCAGGCGGCCGAGGGGCAGGTCGAGGAGTCCGAGCAGGCCGTCGCCGCCCGGACGCGGGACCGGCAACTCACGCAGGAGGCCGAGCTCCACTGGCAGGAACTGGAGCGACAGGAAGGCGAGCTCCACCAGCAGGTGACCGTCGTCGATGGGCAGATCTCCACCACCCAGGGGCGGATCGAGCAGCTGAATGCGCAGCTGACGCGGCTCGCCGGTCGGGAGGCCGAGCTGGGACGGCTGGAGCCCATCGCCGGCCGGGAGGCGGAGCACCAGGCGGCGACCGAGCGCTGGCAGCGGGAGTGGGACCGGGCCAGCCGGCAGCAGACGCTCGACCAGCGCCTCACCGAGACGGGCAGGAACCGCGACGGCCGGATCGTGACGCTGCGCCGGGTCGTCGCCGGCGGAGAGGCCGTGCCAGGCTGGGTCTGGCAGTCCGGAGACGAGCGCCAGCCCGCCGCATCGGCCAGCCGCCTCCAGGCCGTCGCGCTGGCGATCGATCTTCGGCAGGCACGGGCCTATGCCGACGCGACGGCCCGCGCCGCGCAGGCCAGCGCCGACCACGACGCCGCCTGGAAGAAGGCCGGGGACTGCCAGAAGCTGCTCACGCAATTGCAGGCCGACCTCGATGCGTTGTTCGTCGACGGCGATCCGGCCGCGCTCGCCCTCGCCGCCCGGCAGCGGCAGGCCGCCGCGGCGACGGAGTGGGCCTCCGCGTCGGCGCAGGCCAAAGCCCTCTCGGCCGACATCGGCAAGCTGCGCGGATCGATCAGGCAGTTGCGGGAGGAAGGCAGCGGCACCTGCCCGACCTGCAAGCAGCCGATCGACGAGATCGTGATCCGGACCTTGCAGGGGAGCATCGCCGATCTCGAGCGGGAGGTCGCGCGGCTGGAAGTCGACGCGACGACCGGCCGTCGTCTCGACGCCGAGGCCGGCGCCGAACTGGCCGCCGCCCAGGCCCGGCAGGAGCGGGTCAGCACGCTGCGTGAGCGCATCCGCAACGGCGAGACCCGGACGGCCGAGGCACAGGCCGCCCACGAATCCGCCGAGACGGCGCTGCGCGAGGCGCTGGCGGTGGCCGGGACGCACGAGGTGCCGTCCGCGGAGACCGTGACCGCGGCTGGCCAGCGGGTCGAGCACCTATCGCGGGTGGCGGCGCAGGCCGAGCGGCTGGGCGACATGGCCGCGCAGTTCCGGGACGACGACGCCCGGGAGGCCGGGGCCCGCCACGAGCTGGACGCGCTCGGCGCGGTCGCCTACGACGAGGCGGCTCACCGCGCCGCCAGCAAGGCCCTCGGCGAGGCCCAGAGCGCCCGGGGACAGGTTGGCGAGATCCGCAACGAGCTGGCCCAGCGCCCGCAACTGACTGCCGATCGGGACGCCGCTGGGACGCAACTGGCCGCGCGGCAGGCCGACCGGACGCGGCTGGGACGCGAGCGGCAGGCGGTCGGGTTCGACCCGGACGCCCTGGCCTCGGCCCGGGCGCTGGCCCGTCAGGCGAACGACGCCCAGATCGCCGCGAACAATGCGCTCAACGAGACGAAGAACCTCCTCCGGGACGCGACGGCGGCGCTGGCTGCGATCGAGGCCGAGCAGCGGCGGCTCGCCGGGCTCGAGGTCGCGGCCCGAGCGGCGGAGCGGGACGCCGACCAGCTCAAGGAGATGTACGACGGGTTCACCGACTTCGAGAAGTGGGTCGCCCAGCAGATGAACCCGCACCTCGCCGACCGGGCCAGCGAGATCCTGAGCGAGGTGACCGGCGGCGCCTACGACCGGGTCCGGTTCGACGAGAACTACGGGCTCCACATTTACGACAACGATGAGGACTTCCCGGTCAGCCAGTTCTCCGGCGGCGAGCGGGACGTCGCGTCGCTGGCCGCCCGGCTGGCGCTGTCCCGGCTGATCGGGGCTCAGGCGGCCCACCCGCCGGCCTTCGTCGTGCTGGACGAGGTGTTCGGGTCGCTGGACCAGGAGCGGCGCGGCAAGCTGCTCGGGATGCTGGACGCACTGACCAACGACGACACCGAGGGGTTCCGGCAGCTGTTCGTGATCAGCCACGTCGACGACATCCGGCAGTCGCAGGCCTTCGACGAGGTCTGGCGGATCCAGGAGGACGGCCAGGGGATCAGCCAGTGGGAGAACATGCAGCTCACCGGCGGCATCGAGGAGCTGTAGTGGGCGTGGGATCGGTGCGGGTTCCAGGCGGCACCGACCCTGCGCAGGGGCTCCGTGGCTGTCTGGCCACGGAGGAGGAACCCCATGAGCGGCAAGATTCACAAGCGTGACGACGTCAGCCCGAAAGAGGGTCTTCACGAGCACGGCGACGTGACATTCGCCGACCCGACCAACAAGAAGTACCCGCTCGAGAACGCCGGTCATGTCCGCTCGGCCTGGAGCTACATCAACCAGGAGCGCAACGCCGACAAGTACAGCGCCGACGAGGTGAAGACGATCAAGGGACGGATCCGACGGGCGGCGAAGAAGTTCGACGTCGAGATCAGTACCGACTGACCCGTCGCGTCACGACAACCTGTTGGCGAATACGGGCGAGTATCAGACTCGCTCCCGGTTGATTCTCCGTGACCGGGAAATCTCGTCCGTGACCGATGCTACAACGCGCTGGAGATGCTCGGCACCGATTCTGCCTATACCGTTGTGTTGACGATGTGGGATGGGCCAATTCGCGGTCTGGCCACACGGTTGTGCCGGCTCCGTGGTCTGGATCGCTGGTGCAACGAGACCCGGTCGTCAGGCGACTGGACCGGGATGTTGCAAGGGACCAGAGGGGGAGTGGTTCCGCGGACAGGTGGTGCGGTCACCGTGACGCGGACCAGTTCTGCTGAAGGAAGGAATCGGGCGATGAGCCAGATTCTGGTCGTCGATGATGAGTTGGCGATCCGTGAGTTCGTCCGGGCGTTTCTGGAAGATGAAGGGTATTCGGTCTCGGTCGGTCTGGATGGCGCCGATGCCCTCCATCAGGTCCAGACCCATCGGCCCGATCTCGTGCTCATGGACATGATGATGCCGGGCCTCAATGGCCGGGAAGTCGTCCGGCAGTTGCATGAGCACCCGGTTTACTCGGCGATCCCGGTCATTCTGATGAGCGCCGCCGCTCGCTGGGATCAGCCCGTCGATGGTCCAATCCAGTTCCTGTCCAAGCCGTTCGACCTCGACCGGCTGCTGGGCATGATCAGCAATGCCCTCCAGCAGCGGTCGAAGAAGCCGTCGCAGTCGCTGGGCAGTGGCCCCCCTCCGGCTTGCCATGACCGTTCCTCCCGGGAGATGGGCTGGACGTGCGAGCAGTATTCGTTCACGGATCTCGATTAGGCGTCTTTCATGGGTCAATGGTCGACCCGGAGGAGTCCCCTCCCCCAACCCCTCCCCGGCTCCCCGCCCTGCTCACCACGACTGCGTCATGGGTCGTCTGCGACGGGTCCCGGAGAGGGGAGCACGAGATCGTCGGGAACGGTCGATCGCTGTTGGTCTATGACACCTGACGCACCACGAGATGCCCTCCGATTCGCCTGTCTCCGATTGCCATGCCACGGTGGTATTCGTGCCTACGTCGGAACCATCCCCCAGAGGTGATCAGTCGGTGCTCGTATGGGCTCCTTCAAGGTGCTCTGTTGCTGGTTCGGCTTCACCCCACGCCTGCTCAGGTCACCCTATCTGGCGAGGTCGACCCGCTGGAAATGCTCGACGGTCGGGAACGGGTCGTAGAAATGGTGGAGGAGCTGTTTCCACTCCTGGTAGGTGGCCGACTGACGAAAGCCGACCGTGTGATCCTCCAGGCGCTCCCACTCGACCAGCAGCAGATACCGGCCCGGCGCCTCCAGCCGGCGATCCAGCGTGTGCCCAAGGTAGCCCGGCGCTGCGACGATCAGCGGCGATGCCTGCCGGAAGGCCGCCTCGAAGGCGAGGCACGTTTCCGGGTCGGGGGAGCGCAGGTCGAGGATCGCGGCTTCTCGAATCATCGGGATCTCCCGGTCTGGACCAACACAGGGCGTCGGGCTGAACTGGAGCAGGAATGGCGATGGCCCGGAGCAGTGTGGTGCTCCAGGTCGTCGCTGGGCAAGACCGATGGTGGTCGGACCGGTAGTCAGTCTTAGGCTCGCTGGGCGAGACCGAGGGCGTACTCCGGCCACCAGACGCCGGCGTCCGGGCCGCCGCGGCAGGTCCCGTCGGATTCCCCGACGCGCTTGACCCAGAGGTAGGCGTCGACGAGCGGGTCGGCGGTCTCGGTCGTCGGCGCGGCGCCAAGCGCCCGGTCCGGCGGGTTGCACCACGCCTCCGGATCGTCGCTCTCCCAGGGGCCGTTGCCGTTGCGGCTCGTGTCCAGCACGAAGTGGGTGCCGCCCCCGGCGCCGATCGCGTCCGAGATCGCGACGCCGTAGGGGATCAGGTCTTCGGTCCGCTGGAAGTTCGATGTGTTGAGGGCGAAGCCGGCGGCCCGGTCGATCCCGGCCAGCTGGAGGCGGTGGGCCGCCTCGGTGGGCTCCAGCCAGTCGGAGTGACCGGCGTCGATGTAGACGTCGGTGTTCGGGTTGGCCCCCAGCGTCGTGGTCGCATAGCGGAGCAGGTCGAATCGGTCGGCGGTCTGCCGCTCGTCCAGGCAGTCGGTCAGCGTCAGGCCGTCCGGCTCGAGGATCACGACGGCCGGACGGTCGCCGATACCGGCCGCGAAGTCGCCAATCCAGGCCCGGTAGCCATCCGGGTCGTTCTGGCCGCCGGCCGAGTACTGGCCGCAGTCCCGGAACGGGATGTCGTAGGCGACCAGGAGCGGCAGGGCGCCGGCCGCACTGATCTCCGTCACGCGGGCGTCGACGCCAGCCCGGATGTCCGGCACCCAGCCGCCCATCCAGTCGGCGATCGGTTGCGCGGCGATCCGGTCCATCGCCGCCGCGTCGTCCGGCTGGCTCTCACGCCACCCGTCGGCCTGTGCCTTGGCGTTGGAGTTGGGGTCGACGAACCAGTTGACGGTGTCGCCGGTCAGGTTGGTGCCGGGGTTGGCCGTCGGAGTTCCGGTCATTGGGGTCGACTGGGCCAGTGCGCTGGCCGGGACGAGCAGCAGCAGAGCGGTGCCAAGGACGGCGACCCACTGGCGCAGGGGCGTCAGCCGGTCGGTACGGGTCGGATGCGGGCGCATCGTCTTCCTCCTCGTTCGCGGGACGCCATCGTCCACGCCGTGCCATCGTCCCGCAGGATGCCCGCCGCCGCGACCGATGACAGTTGGGTCGGCCGGAGTTTTCACGATGGTTCCGGGCAGAATCCAGGTGTGAGGCGAACATGGTGATGAACAACTGACCGTGCTCGACAGGCACGGCCGACGATCGAACGCCACGGGCCGTTCGCACAGTTGATCCCGCCATGGTTCCCCTTCCGGCACAAACTCGTTCATCGGCGATCGTGTTCCGGTCACTGGTGGATTGGGTGACGTCTGCAGCGGGTCTTGCAACATCGCGCCGGGTTGGCGAAGCTGTCAGCCTGATTCAGCGACCGTCGTGCCCGGCACAGCGGTCGAAGCGAGGGCAGACAAGACATGACGGCAACGGTCGAGACGACGCATGCGGACGTGATCGAGTGGCTGGAGGAGCGCCAGAGCCGCTTCGTCCAGATGGCCGACACCATCTGGGAGCACCCCGAACTGGCCCTGGCCGAGTATCAGGCCTGCCGCCTCCAGCGCGAGGACCTCAAGGCCGACGGCTTCACCATCACCGCCAACATCGGTGATCTCCCCACGGCGTTCATGGCCGAGTGGACCTCCGGCACCGGCGGACCCATCATCGGCTTCCTCGGCGAGTACGACGCCCTGCCGAGCCTGTCGCAGGGACGCGAGCCGAGCCAGCACCCGATCGTGCCGGACGGACCGGGGCATGGCTGCGGCCACAACCTGCTCGGGACGGCGGCGCTGGCGGCGGCAAGTGTCGTGAAAGCCTGGCTCGAGGCGACGGGCACACCGGGGACGGTGCGCTACTACGGCTGCCCGGCCGAGGAGACGTGCGAGGGCAAGGTCTTCATGGCCCGGGCAGAGGCGTTCGACGACCTCGACCTCGCCATCACCTGGCACCCCGGCTCGGTGAACACTGTCCGGGCCGGGTCGAGCAACGCCGTCAACAACATCAAATACCGCTTTCGCGGCCGGACCGCCCACGCCGCCGGCAACCCGGAGACGGGCCGGTCCTCGCTGGACGCCGTCGAGCTGATGAGCGTCGGCGTCAACTATCTGCGTGAGCATGTGATCGACGCGGCCCGGATCCACTACGTGATCACGAACGGGGGCGGGGCGCCGAACGTGGTGCCGGACGACGCGGAGGTCTGGTACTTCATCCGGGCGCCAGAGCGGGAGCAGGTGGAGGAGTTGACGGAGCGGGTCCGGAAGGTGGCGCAGGGAGCGGCGCTGATGACGGAGACGCGGCTGGAGGAGCACTTCGTCTCCGGCGCCTACAACATGCTGACCAATCAGGTCCTGAGCGATCAGATGCTCAATGTCATGGAGGAGCTCGGCCCACTGGGATTCACCGAGGACGAGATCGCCTGGGCGAAGACGATCGCCTCCTCCTATCCGGAGGAGCTGCGGCGCGGCATCCTCCGGCAGCAGCGTCTGCCGGAGAGCCTGCTCGACGAGGGGCTGTCCAGCGACGTCTGGCCAATCCGGGACCGGGACAGGAAGGGGGGAGGATCGACCGACGTCGCCGACGTCTCGTGGATCACGCCGGCCTCACAGATCGGGACGGCCTGCTTCCCGCTCGGCGTGCCGGGCCACAGCTGGGCCAACACCTCGACCGCGGGCGTCTCGATCGGCCACAAAGGGATGATCCACGCCGCGAAGGCGATGGCGATCACCGCTTCCGACTTCTACCTCGACCCTGAGTTGCGAGCGAAGGCGCGGGCGGAGTTCGACGCCTCGACCGCCGGTCGGCCCTACCAGTGCCCGATCCCGGCCCATGTCAAGCCGCGGGTCGTCGCCGAGTAGGCAAACTGAGTGGGCGACAGGGTTGTCGCCCACTCACGTTTCGATCCAAGATCCAGTTGCTTGCTGCGACGACCAGTCCTCAGAATGCGATGTGTGACGCGAAGATCCGCACCAGACCCTTGCTGGTGCCGCTAGGAATACTGCTGAACGTATCGACTGGCACTGGACTGGATGTCGTCCGTGAACTTTGCCAGATTCTTCATCGAGCATCCGGTCCAACGGATCAGTCGACAGGATGCCGCGCAATGAGGCGTTGATGACGACCACGGTCGTATGGGCGACTCCTTCCGAAATCCGATCTCCAGGCCAAGAGCAGCCGTCATCAGGGTCTTGGCCTCCCTGATCTTGAAGTAGGTCGGTCCTTCGTCTTTGATATTCCAGTTCATCCTCCCGTTGATGATCGTGTCGCGAACCGCCATGACGGCTTCTGGTTCGGCCAAATGGAGACGGATCATCAATGACTCTCTGGACAATGTCTCAGCCTCTCTGACCTCGCCTCTCTGACGAGTGCGCATGGATTGCTTGCTCGTGTCGCGACTGGGTCTGATCGTTCCAGTCGCGACACGATTAGGGCCGGCGGGTTCCCGTGCCGATGCAGTTGGCTCAGACTTTGCCGGTTCCCCCACAGTGCTTGCACGTCTGCTGACCAGTGAATGGGTCGTGGAATTCTCCGCGTCCACCACACTTCGCGCACTTTGCCATGGCTCTGTCGTTCCCCTCGCTAGAACAGGCGACAGCAGGCCTCATGGTGAGTCCCGAGGTCCGCTGAGTTAGCCCGATCTGACCCGCGTCAGGGACCAGATTCCGTGACGCTACGTCGAGGATAGCGAGAACTGCGAAGAACACCATGCAGAAATAACAGGAATAGCTTCGATTTTGGAAAATCACTTCCAATCGGCGTCGGTACCAGGCATTCGCGCTCGACGGCTATCACGAGGAAAAGCACGACACCCCCGACCGAATCCGGTCAGGGGTGTTGTCTTGGGCGTTGCTGCGAGGCGGCAGGGACTCAGCGGGGGGCAATTAGCCCTGCCGGGCCTTGAACCGCGGGTTCGACTTCGAGATGACGATGGTCTTGCCGTGGCGCCGGACGACCTGCAGGTCGCGGCTTCGGTTCTTGGCGGTGCGCAGGGATGCGAGGACTTTCATGTGCTCTCCTTCTTGGCGGAGAACCGGGCTGGCCCGATCACTCAACCCGACAAGTATACCCGGTCTCAATCGTTATGTCAAACAAAGATCATGGGTCCGGTGTGAACTCTGCCCCTGCTCGCTACGGCCCAGCCTGAACGGAGTACCTCGACAACGGATGGCTGACCCGGTCACGATGGTCGAGGAACGCAACCTGGCTACCTGAGACCCGAGAGGACGACGCCTCATGCCGTTCCCGAACTTCGCCGGCAAGCACGCCGAGGACGCGTTCTTCTCCCCGGCGGACTTCATCGCCTACAGGCGCCCGCAGGGGCAACTACCGGACATCCCCGAAGTCGGCGGACTGATCCTGGTCTACCAGCCGGCCTTGCTTGAGGCGGTCGCGAGCCAGCCCGGCGTCCGGCCGGTCGCCAACGGGTTCGGTGGGCAGACGCTGCTCATCCCCCCGTCCGCAGCTGACGGACTACCGGTCCTGCTCTGCGGCGGCTTTGGGATCGGGGCGCCGATGGTCTCGGCCATCCTTGAGGAGTGGATCGCGTTCGGCATTCAGCGCGTCGTCAGCATCGGCATCGCCGGTGGGTTGCAGCGCGATCTGCCGATCGGCGCGATCGCCCTTGTCGACCGGGCGATCCGGGATGAGGGTGTCTCGCATCACTATCTGCCCGGCGACCGGGACGCCCGGCCCAATGCCGCGCTCAGTGCCCAGCTCGGTGAGGAACTGGGTCGCCTCGGCGTCTCGCCGCGGGTGGGGCCGACCTGGACGATCGACGCGCCGTACCGGGAGACGGTGGCCGAGCTGCGTCATTACCAGGCCGAGGGCGTGCTGACCGTCGAGATGGAAGCGTCTGCCCTCTGCGCCGTGGCCGAGGTCCGCGGGGTCGCTCTGGCGACGGCGTTCACGGTCAGCGATTCGCTGGCGGAGCTGGTCTGGAACCCGCAGTTCAGGTCCGAGGAGGTACGGGTGGGTCTGATGACGCTCTATCGGGCGGCGGTAGAGGTACTGTCGACGCCAACCAAATGACCCGATTCGACTCGCCGCCTCATTGGCCGGACGGTTCAGGCGCCGGTTTGGCATACTTGGTGAGATGACCGGTCGGCAAGAGGCACGCGACCGCCGAACCGACCCAGAGCGACGATGACCAGGATGAGGACGCCCCGATGCGCGACGACAGCGACCTGACCCCCGGCATGGCCGAGTCCGACATGACCGGCGACGCGACCGAGCAGGTCACCGGGACCGAGAGCACGGCCTCGCCGATGGCGTCGAGCGGGCTGAGCGGCGCGGGCGGCGGCGCGTTCGCGTCGTCAGCCGACGTCCATGGCTCGGCGATCAGTGCCGCCGGGGCCGTCACCGCCGATGGTCGCCGGCTGCGGCTCAGGTTCCCGCCGGCGCCAGGCGGCAACAGCTCCCCGCAGGCGCCGGGCGCGACGCCCGACTTCTCGACGATCCCCGGTGAGCGGGTCGAGCGGAGCCCGAAGGTCGACGCCATCCGGCACCCCGCCGTCGAGGCCGGAACCGCCGAGGGCATCATGGGCTTCCACGACGCCGCGCCAGGCGAAGAGGCCGACCCGGAGCGGTTCGAGCTGGGCCTGACGTCGTTCGAGGAGCAGCGCAAGTCGCAGCCGTCGCTCCAGACACCGGTCCGGCCGGTCCAGTCCGTCTCCGGGCTGGGCGAACCGGCCTGGCAGCGCCCGGCGATCGAGGCGGGCGAGAGCGCTCCGGCCGCCGCCCTGTCGTCGCTCACAGGCAGTCGTGAGCGGTCCTGACCGCTCCCCTTTGCAGGCTCGTTCCATGTTCGAGTGAGGAATTGCCCAACGCTGTCTCAAGGTTGGTCACGACGCCATCGAACAGTTCAACTACCCCAACCTGGACGAGTCATTCCACGATGTGGGGACCGCGATCATCTGATGGAAAGAATCGCCGTCTGCGGGGCGATCTTTCCAGAATGGCCGGATACCTGCGGTACACTCCGGGCGAATGACGGGGCTTCCCGCCAGTCTTCCCTGTTCCCCGTCCGTCCCATCGCCAGCCGCCCGGACACGACGAGAAGTGACCGGACCGCGCCAGCACACGGGCGGGTTTCGATTCCCTGCATGTGACATCCCGACCGTCTCGCCGCGTCCCACGCGGGTCCGGCCGGGATGGGCACAATCGATCGTCCGGGTCGCGGCGGCGACCGCCACCCGGCGATCAGCGAGAGGCCAACGGATGGCGACGACCCAGCGCAAGAGCGACAAGACCGGCGACGCAGCGGCCAACGTCGTGGCGCCGGCTCCGGCCGCCGCGCCCGAGAAGCTGCTTGACTACTACCGGCAGATGGTCGAGGTCCGGCTGTTCGAGGAGGCCGCCACCCGCGGCTTCCGGCAGGGCAAGGTCGGCGGCTACCTCCACGTCTATATCGGACAGGAGGCCCTGGCCCGCGGATTCCTCGACGCCTTCCGGGAAGGTGACAAGACGATCACCGCCTACCGCGACCACGCCCACGTCCTGTTCCAGGGGGGCGACCCCAAGGCCGTGATGGCCGAGCTCTATGGAAAGGGCACCGGGATCGTCAAGGGCAAGGGTGGCTCAATGCACCTGTTCGACGTCGCCCACGGCATGTGGGGTGGCTACGGCATCGTCGGCGCCCACATCCCGCTCGGCGTCGGGATGGCCTACGCCGAGGCGTACCGGGAGACCGGCAACGTCATCCAGCTCTACCTGGGCGACGGCGCGATCCACAACGGGTACTTCCACGAGTCGGCCAACCTGGCCGGGCTCTGGGGCAAGGACGGCATGTGCCCCTGCCTGTTCATCATCGAGAACAATCAGTACGGCATGGGCACCAGCGTCGAGCGCGCCACGGCCAACACCAACCTCGGCTCCAAGTTCGACTCCTACGCGATCGAGTGGGAGAAGGTCGACGCGATGGACATCGAGGCGGTGATCGCCGTCGCCCACAAGGCCGTCGACTACATCCGTGAGACCGGCAAGCCCTACGGCGTCGAGGCGATCACCTACCGGCTCGGCCCGCACGGCGCGGCCGACTTCCTCGAGCAGTACCGCTCCAAGGACGAGGTCCGCGAGGCCCGCAAGCGCGACCCGATCGGTCTGCTGGAGCAGCGGCTGCTCGACCTCGGCGCGACCGACGAGGAGGCCATGGACAGGATCCGCGCCCACGCCAAGGAGCTGGCCGATGAGGCCGTGAAGTTCGCCGAGGAGAGCCCGGAGCCGGACCTGTCCGAGTTGACCACGGACGTCTACGCGCCCGGCAACGAGCAGGGCATCCTCTAGGCGACCTCGCCTTCCCAGCGACCCGGCCCGCACGACCCGACCAGCGCCAGTACCGAGGAACCCCCAATGGCAATCATGACGTACCGCGACGCGCTCAAGTCCGCGCTCGCCGACGAGATGGAGCGCGACGAGTCGGTCGTGCTGATCGGTGAGGACATCGGCCTCTACGGCGGCACCCACCTGATCACCGACAAGCTGATCGACCGGTTCGGCAAGAAGCGCGTCATCGACACGCCGATCGCCGAGGGCGGATTCACCGGCGCCGCGATCGGGATGGCGATGAACGGCATGAAGCCGATCGTCGAGATGATGACCTGGAACTTCTCGTTCCTCGCCTCCGACCAGATCATCCAGAATGCGGCCAAGCTGCGCTACTTCTCCGGCGGCCAGGTCTCGGTCCCGATCGTGATCCGGGGCCCGAACGGCGGGGGCGTCCAACTCTCCGCTCAGCACACGCACAGCCTCGAAGGCTTCTACGGTCAGTTCCCCGGCCTCAAGGTCGTCGCCCCGGCGACACCGGAGGACGTCAAGGGAATGATGCTGACCGCCATCCGCGACCCGGACCCGGTCATCTTCATGGAGGCCGGCGCCCTCTACGGCACCAAGGGCGAGGTCCCCGCGGGGGACGCGACGGTCCCGTTCGGCAAGGCCCGGATCGCCCGCGAGGGGTCGGACATCAGCCTGATCAGCTACGGTCGCCAGGTCAACCTGCTGCTCAAGGTCGCCGACCAGCTCGAGAAGGAGCAGGACGTCCACGCCGAGGTCATCGACCTGCGCTCGATCCGCCCGTTCGACAGCGAGACGATCATCGAGTCCGTGAAGAAGACGAACCGGGCCGTCGTCGTCCAGGAGCAGTGGCGCTGGTTCAGCGTCGCGTCCGAGGTCGCCGCGATCATCCAGGAGCATGCCTTCGACTACCTCGACGCGCCGGTCGAGCGGGTCAGCGGCGCCGAGGTCCCGGCACCTTACGCGCGCAACCTCGAGCTCGCAGCCTTTCCCGGTGTTCCGCAGATCATCGAAGCGGCGAATCGCGCGCTCTACCGAAAAGGATAAGGCAGCAACATGCCGATGATGATCATGCCCAAGATGGGCGACGGTATGGAAGAGGGCACCCTGCTCAAGTGGCTGAAGAGCGAGGGTGACGAGGTTGCCGAGGGAGACGCGATCGCCGAGATCGAGACCGACAAGGTCTCGCTCGAGATCGAGGCGACCGAGTCCGGCACCCTCGCCAGGCTGCTCGTCGGTGAGGGCGACGTCGTCCCGATCGGGCAACCGATCGCCCAGATCGGGGCGGACGACGGCGCCGTGACGGCGCCCGCAACCGGGGACGCCGCCAGTGCGACGATCAGCACGGACGCCACCAGTGACGCGGAGCCGACCGACCAGACAGAGGTGAACCTCAAGAGTGATACCGTCGAGTCGGCTCCAGCCGGCGCCGGTGCCACGACCGCGACCGCGGCTCCGCCGACCGTATCGCCGCCCGCCGCCGCCGATGGAAAGGGCAACGGCCGCTTCCGCGCCTCACCGCTCGTGAAGCGACTGGCAGCCGAGCATGGCATCGACCTCCAGCAGATCGTCGGCACCGGTCCGGGTGGCCGGATCGTGAAGACCGACGTGATGCCGTTCGTGACCGGTGGCCAGAAGCAGGCACCGCGTCAGACCGACGCTCAGACGGCCCCGCAGTCCCAGCCGGTCGTTGCTCAGGCGGCTCCGGCGGAGAACGAGCCGAAGATCGCGACCTCATCGCAGGTCTCGGCTCCGGCTCGCCATGTCGGCCGGCCTGAGCCGGTCCTCCGGGATTTGCCCCGGATCCGCCGGGTGACTGGGCGCCGGATGGCCGAGTCCAAGCAGACGGTGCCGCACTTCTACGTCACGTCCGAGATCGCCATGGACGCCGCGTCGGCGTTCCGGTCCGAGATCAACAGCCAGGTGCCAGAGGGTGGGGCGCGAGTCTCGTTCAACGACCTGATCGTCAAGGCCGCGGCGCTGGCCCTGACCCAGCACCACGATCTGAACGCCTCGTTCGAGGACGGCGAGCTCTACGACCACTCGAACGTCGACATCAACATCGCGGTCGCGCTGGACGGCGGATTGATCGCCCCCTTCATCGCTGATGCTGACCAGAAGAGCCTCGGCGCGATCTCCCGAACATCGAAGGATCTCATCGGCCGGGCCAAGAACGGCGGGCTCAAGCCGGAGGAGTACCAGGGTGGGACGTTCACGATCTCCAACCTGGGGATGCTCGATGTGGACGAGTTCATCGCCGTGATCAATCCGCCGCAGGCAGCCATTCTGGCGGTCGGCGCGATCGTCCGAACGCCGGTGATCTCTGGCGACGAGATCGTCATTGGACAGCGGATGAAGCTCACGATCGCGGCCGATCACCGGGCCGTCGACGGAGCGGAGGTTGCCCGCTTCCTGCAGACGGTTCGTGGCTATCTCGAGCGTCCGATGACCCTGGCGCTAGGGTAGTCGGGAAGGACGATTTCCGGTTTGCAGCGAGCGAGGGAGGCGACCAGTTTTGGTCGCCTCCCTCGCTCCTATTTAGAGCAACAGCTAGAAAGGTTGTCCAGAGCAGGGTTGGCTGCCCGCTATCGCCTGCAGCGTAGCGAGCGGCGATGCCCGGCCATACATGGCAGCGCAGCGAGCCGGGCTCAGGAACGGCGCGGAGCGTACGGAACGACCGGTCCAGTGCGGAAAACGATATGGCGGACAACCTCTTTGACCTCCGCTATCGGCGATAGGTTTCATATGAAATGCATTGGAGTTCCGATCCAGGATGTTTCACGTGAAACCCTCCCTGCCTTGAGCCGTCGGCGACCAGGGCCTGACTCCTCATCACAGCGATTCCGCATCCGGTCAACTTTCTGGGACCATGCCCGTGCCTGTCTGGCTCCTCTCTGATCCGCATTGTCAACGAGAGCGAGACGTCGTTAGCAGGAGAACCCCTGCCAGAAGACGCCAAGTCCAACAAGGGGATTCCATTCAAGCCAGGTCCAGAGCTGGACTGAGCGTCAATCGATATACAACCGCTCCGATTAGCCCGACACAGATCGGGCGGGACTATCCGGACCCTGATCCGGACGTGCGGTATCCTTCGCCGGGTTTGCCCAGACGCATCTGGTAGAAACGGACACGGCGATCGAGCCACCGCGGGAACCAGTCCGCCCGGCCATTCAATACAGGACAAGGGAGCACCAATGGCAGACACGCAGCAGACACTCATCATCGCCAAGCCGGACGCCGTTCAACGCGGTCTGACTGGTACCATCATCAGCCGGCTCGAGGCCCGCGGCCTCAAGCTGGTCGCCGTGAAGTTCCATGTGATCGACGAGTCGCTGGCATCGCGGCACTACGCCGAGCATCAGGGCAAGGGCTTCTACGCCGGACTGGTCGAGTACATCGGTTCCGGCCCGTCGGCCGTCATGGTCTTCGAGGGCTCCGACGCGATCGCCGCGGCCCGAGCCTCGATCGGCAGCACCAATCCGGTCGCGGCCGCCCCCGGCACGATCCGGGGCGACTTCGCCCTCCAGGTTGGCCGCAACCTCGTTCACGGCTCCGACAGTCCGGAGAGCGCCGCACGCGAGGTCGCCCTCTTCTTCGATGTGGGCGAGATCGTCTCGTACGCTCGTGACGGCGATCGCTGGATCGTTGAGTAACGGATCCCCTGTGGGGGACACGTAACAATGGGAAACGGGGTGGCCGCAATGGCCACCCCGTTTCCCATTGTCTCGAATCGGTCGAAGATCACCCAGGCGATCGCTACGAGTCCGATATGTGGATCAAACCTGGCTGCTGATTGAAGTGCGACTTCAACTCGGCGATCAGGTTCCGAAGCGTCTGGTCGGAGACGTCTTCCGGAAGGATACGGGTGTCGTGCAGGGGCGCACCCCCGTGACGCATCGTGCTGGCGCTGGAGCGGGCATCGCTGCGAGGGTTTCGCCTCGTCAACTGGACGTTCCAACCCCCCGTTTCCTGCGTGAAGAACAGGGAATAGCTCGGATCCAGTGCGAGGCCGACGATTCCCTGAGCCGGCTCGTCGGTCACCTCCGGAAAGCCAGCGGGGGTCCGCGACTCGTACTCCCGCGCCGCGTAGCGCAGCATTGGCAGGAGCCGCTCTCGTAGTCCGATTGTCGTGGTCATGCGCTGGTTCTCTCCTCGATGGGGTCACCGTTTGACGGTGCTGGCGCTCGGGCTCGTATGGGCCAGTATCGTATTGGACGCAGGCCGACGCCAATGGCCCGACAGGCCGGTAGTGTCAGTGCCCCGCGTATCTCACAGTCAGATGTTTCACGTGAAACGCTACGGACGTGGATGCTTGAGACAGAACTGATGCTGCCAGAACTACGGTGCAGATGAAACGGACGGCGCAGGGAAGAATCCCCACGCCGCCAATTTGCATGACCGTTTTGCGACAGATCGAATGACCTACCGCGTCGTTCCATTCATCGGCTCAAGGACGAGATCGTCATCGCCGTGCGGACCGGTCGACGGTGGCGAACCATCCTGACGCCCTTCGTCCGCCAGCAGACTCGCCCGCGGCGTGCTCTGACCAGCATACTTGGCGTTCCGCTTGGCATAGTACGGCACCATCACCGGTGAGGAGACCTCCTCGAACGAGAACGAGCAGATCCGCATACCAGGGTAGAGCGCGACCGCCATCCGGCCGAGATTGCTCAACTCCATCGTCGCCGTCCCGCGCCAGCCGGGCTCGAAGACCGCCGCCGTGGAGTGAACCGTAATCCCGAGCCGGGCGATGCTCGATCGGCCTTCCAGCCGGCCCAGGATCGCGTCGTCCAGTTCCAGCGATTCGATCGTGGACGCCAGGGCGAAATCGCCCGGCTGCATGATGAACGGCTGGTCCTCGGTCACCTCGATCGTTCGCATCGCATCGCCGATCGACTGCGGCTGGCGTGGATCGATGAAGCTGTAGCGGCTGTGCTCGAAGACCATGAACGTCGTGCCGAGGCGAAAGTCGATTGAGACCGAGCCGAGCTGCGTCGCGAGGTCGGGGACCGGATCGATCTTGATCCGGCCAGATTCGAGCGCCTTGAGAATGTCGCGATCCGAGAGCACCATGTCCGACCTCATCCTCTGTGGTGACCGTGATGCTGGAGGCCACGGAAGCCCTGACCGAGCGGTCGCAGCATGTGTACGTACACTATCCAACCGGACAGTGTTCGTCAAGGATGACGTCTTGAGCGGCGGCAGTTCACGGTGCGAAGAACGAACAAATGATCTACTACCGTCATCGGAGTGACGTCGCCCGATCGTGTCGTTACAGCCCGGAGACGGAACTGAACAGCAGGCGGGTCTGGAGCGCATCGGCGGAGCGGTAAGCGGCCGAGACGCTGGTGCCAGTATGGATCCGCTGGATGACCTCGCCGAGCAGTGGGGCGATCGAGAGGGTCGTGATCTTGTCGAGCTGCTTGGCTTCCGGTAGCGCGATGCTGTTCGTCACGACGATCTCCCGGATCGGGCTGGCCCGGAGCCGGGCGACCGCCGGGCCGGAGAAGACGGGGTGGATCGCGGCGGCGTAGACCTCGGCGGCGCCGTTCCGGAGGCAGACCTCGGCCGCCTGGGTGATCGACCCGGCCGTGTCGATCTCGTCGTCGACGATGATGACCGGGTGGCTGGCGACGGAGCCGATCAGGTTGAGCACCTCGGTTTTGCCGCTGTTGCCGATCCGCCGCTTCTCGATGATCGCCAGCGGCGCGTCCAGCACCTCGGCGAACGTCCGGCCGCGCTTGGTGCTGCCAAGGTCCGGCGAGACGATCACCGGGTCGGTCAGGCGCTTCTCGACGAAGTAGTGTGCCAGCAGGTAGAGCGCCGTCATCTCATCGACCGGTATGTCGAAGAACGCCTGGATCTGGCCGGCGTGCAGGTCGAGCGTCAGCACGCGGTCGGCCCCGGCCGTCTCGATTAGCTTGGCGACCAGCCGGGCCGTGACCGGGACGCGCGGCTGGTCCTTCTTGTCGCTCCGGCCGTAGCCGTAGTAGGGAATGACCGCCGTGATCCGGCCGGCAGACGACGAGCGAAGGGTGTCGATCATGATCAGCAACTCCATGACGGAGTCATTGACCGGCTCAGCCAGCGTCTGAACCACGTACGCGTCGTTGCCGCGGACGCTCTCGCCGATCCGGACGAAGGTGTTGTCGTTGCTGAACTTGAAGACGTCCGCCCGTCCACGGGGGATCCCGATGTGGGCGCAGATGTCATCGACCAGGGCCGGGTTGGTATTGCCGCCGAACACGACGAGCTGATCGTAGAGCTTGCTCACCCTCTACCCTCCGTCAGTGACCGTCGCTGGTGTCATCAGGCGTGGCGCGGACAGGTTGCCCGCTGGTCCGCGCGGTGACAAGGACGCAGGGGTACCCGGCGCGACCTGCTCCGCGTCACCGCACCGTTGTCCGTGCGGGCATAGCCTACCGGAAACCCAGTCGCCATGTTCGGTCCATCTGCACGGACGCTGCCAGATCGGGTCGCCAGGAGGGCACTGAGGGCCGATGCTGGGTCAGCCCCCCGATGAATCGTCTGCCTCCCGGACGTGGTCGGAACCGGACTCAGCGACGACGCCGGACAATCGGCTGGAGAGCGTCAGCAAGCCGCTGCGGGCGGCGTCCTGCTGGGCGGCCCGCTTGCTGACGCCGGTGCCGGTCCCAATCCGCTCGCCCTTCAGGAAGACCTCGACCGTGAAGACCTTGTCGTGGTCCGGGCCAGTCTCACCGGCGGTCTCATAGGTTGGCTGAGTCCCGTAGCGGTCCTGGAGCAACTCCTGGAGGTGGCCCTTGGGGTTGCCGTCGGTCCGGCGCTGGCCATCGACCGCATCGGCGTCCTCGTCGAGGAAGCGCCCGACGAAGCCACGGGCCGATTCCAGCCCCTGATCGATCGTGATCGCCCCGACGAGCGCCTCGAAGGCGCCGGCCAGGATCCGGTCGCGCGGGCTGTCGGAGATCCGCTCGCCGTTACCGAGGACCAGGTAGGACCCGAGGTCGAGCGATCGGGCCCATCGGACCAGGGTCTCCGAGCGGACGAGGGCGACGCGGTCGGAGGTCAGGTTGCCCTCGTCCGCGTCCGGAAACCGGAGGTACAGCTCCTCGGCGACGATCGCGCCGAGCATCGCGTCGCCAAGGAACTCCAGCCGCTCGTTGGACTGCAGCGGCCGCCCGAGGTGGATCGCGCCGAGCCCGGCCGCCGCCCAGTCGTGCAGGATCGAGCGGTGCGTGAGGGCCAGCCGGAGCGGCTCGATGTCGGCGAAGTGGAGGTCGGCATAGTCCGCGAAGGCCGGCGCCCGCTGCTCGGTCGGGTCGAGGATGACCGGCCCGTCGTCGGTCGTGGCTGGCTCAGTACGCCGTGAGCGCCTGGAGGATCTTCGTTCATCGCCCGCTAATGGAGCCGCCGATTCCTCGTCCGGCTCGTCGCGGCTCAACCCGGAGGGCGGCCGACCCGGAACACGGGTGGTCGAGCGCAGCCGGGAGACGTCGCGCCGCCTGGTACGGACTCGGGGCCGGAGGGCTGGTGTGGGCTGATCGACGGTGGGGTCATCGTCGGTCGGTCGGGTTGCCTGGGGCGGTCGTGTCACAGGGGCCTCGGATCAGGAAGGCGTCCGCGTAGGGGCTTGCGGGCAGGGACAGGCACTAGGTCTGCGCGGGGTGATGCCGGGCAAGCGCCCTGGCCAGATCGATCCCGGCCTCACTGGAGACGGCCTCGATCCGGTCCCAGCGGACCGCCACATGATAGGTGTAGCGCTGCGCGTCCGTCTCTTCGGTCCGGGAGGTCGCCAGGTCATTGCTGACGAGGAAGCGGATCAGGGCCGTCGCCATCGCGTCCTCGCGCGGCTTGCGGTCGTCCAGCGCGAGCGTCTTCCCACCGAGCGTCGCCCGGTGGTGGGCGATGGCGAGCCCATCGGCGAAGGGGGCCGCGAACTCGTCGGCCCGTTCCTCCTCCCGCCGGGACGCCTCCCGCTTGTCGTCCTCGATCGACGCACCGCCATCGCTCGGCGCCGCGTCGAGCTCGATCGCGCGCTGCTCATCCGGCACGACATAATGTACGACGATGTATCTCAGCAGCGCCCGCAAGTCGTCCGCCACTCGTGACCTCCCCGCGCTCCGACCGACCGCCAGCCCCATTGCCGGCGATTATAGGACGTGCCGTGTTCCGGAGAAACGCGATCGCGACCAGAACGGTCGTCTTGCTCAAGACGGGTTGGCTAGTGCGTCAGCCTTGCGCTGGTCTCGGCGTTGGTGATCGGCGAGCCGTCCCCACCCCAGATCCCTCCCGGCTCCCGGTTCGCTCAATCGCCCAAAGGCGATTTCGGCTCACCGGCTCGCTTCGCTGCCCAGGGAGGGGCTCCATGCTGGTCGGGCCGGAGCCCTCCGTAACAACCCAGCATTGACGTGATCCGTCTCCCCCTCCCCGGGCGTCCCGAGGACGAACCCTGACGAGGTCGGGATGAGCCG
>JAABUS010002290.1_pt1 | contig 36737 bp, 44 predicted proteins | sample 5560161 | NCBI WGS metagenome assembly JAABUS01 (sample SAMN10711885, study PRJNA513376) | rock metagenome | isolation source: Antarctica rocks | place: Antarctica: Victoria Land, Trio Nunatak nord | collected 2016-01-04
AGTAATAGAGACAAGCTTTTTATATCTAATTATTAAAAGATATTTCTTTTAATATTAAATACAAGACTTCGAATATCTATTATCTATTATTTAATTATAAATAGATAGATAGAACAAACAAATTAGAGTCTTAAACAATATTTAAAATACTATATTAATAATATTTATAGTAATTAAATATTACTTCTATCTATAATATAATTAACACTTAATATAAAGATTTTAAATATTATTAAAATAACTTTATTCTTTGTTAATTATAACAAGAAATTTAATTTCTTTAAGAAAAAATATATATATTTGTTAGCACAATTAGTTATCGAAAAAATAGCAATACTAAATAAGATATACAACAATATTTTAAAAATATAGAAAAAGTCGATTAAATACTAAAATAAAAAACAAAAAACAATATTTTAATTAAAAAAAAAATAGAGTATATCTTTTTACAAAAAATCTTAGAACAAAAAATTAAATAGAAAATTAGTTAATTACAAACTCGACTTATTTAAGAATATTAAAGTATTTTTAGTATTTTATATTTTATTATTAAAATTAGCAGATTTAATTATATTTTTACAAAATATTTTTTATTTTTATTTGCAGGAAATTTTTTAAAAAAAAGAAGAAAATAAAGAAGCAAATTTTATAATATATAAAACAAGATTTTGTTTAAACAATTGTTTAATTAAGATTTAACAAATTATATTGTACAAATATATATTTATAATCTTATTGCTATATTATAGCAATTGTACAGTATCTATTGCTACTACTATTAAATCAATTAATAATAATATAATTGTATAACGTACAACTAAAAAGATTGAGTAATAAGAATTTGGGCAAACTTAGCCGAGAAGGAAAACGAAAAACCGTTTTTCACTTTTCACTTTTCACTTTTCACTTTTCGGTTTTCGGTTTTCCCGGGAAAACCGAAAAATAGTTTTTTCCGAATAGCTCTTACAGTCCGCCGTAGTGGGGGATCTACTGTTACTTTACGTTCATCCACTCAAAGTCAATTTTCTGGAACCCAGACCGATCCAACCGATATTATTATCAATGGAGGCAGCAGCAAAGAAATTCTTCTCCTTGCCTCGTTTTGCTGTTGCGGGAGCGAGCCAGGATCCCCACAAATACGGATATCAAGGTCATTGTTTCCCAATTCGCGGTTCAATGCTTATAGCTTACCAACACGCTTGCAGTCCTCGCTTGGTATCAAGAACGTTCGCTGCCGGTACAGCCAGTCACTCCATCTCGACCCACTATCATCGTGTCTTCGACAGAATACAACACCATTCCCTCGCCATCGGCCCTACCAAACCCTACAGAAACGTCCCTAAGCGTCATTACACAGCCGTCAGTAACGCTCCAGATTCTTCGCGAAGCCAAAGAAGCCGGTGTGCCCGCTGTATGGCTGCAACCTGGAAGTTTCGATGAAGAAAGCCTACGATTTGCTATCAAGGAATTCGAGGCTGGCGTTGGTGGGTATGGGGGGCGCGGTGTAGAAGGATGGTGCGTGCTCCTGGACGGTGATGGGGCATTACAGAGCGCCAGAAATGAGACACAGAAGGAAAGGCTATAAAAGATAGGACTGTTCAAGTCATTATCCGAGTGCTAGTCTGAGGACATTGAAGAGGCTATTGCGACTCTTTAAATCTAGGTCTATGGAGCAAAACGATGTTCGGAACTGAAGAAGCATCACACAATGAGGCCATGAACGCGACACAGCTTTCTTTCTTGCTCATCTCAGACATTGTCAGGCACACCAAATAGGTACCTTGTCCTCTCGTCCGAAGCAGATCTCTAGTTCTGGACCTCGGCAAAGCCTGACCCGACCCTCCGAGGACTATTCATACCTTAGGTATCTAATTACACCAACGCAACCATTTCTCAAGTTCGGATCATACATCTCGAAACAGTGCAAGGAATAGAAGATCTATCAACCAGCTCAAGGAAGAGACATGGCCCAATTTGCGTCTGCTAACCCCATTTGCTACTCCAACCAGCCACATCCGGCTGACAAATATCCACGTACAGCAAATCCACCTTCTCCCATGCCTCGTACGCTGCGTTTCGACCATCATATCCATCTTCGCTGTATAATACCATCCTTGCATATCACCATGGTTCTCGCTCCTCCTGCGTCGACCTTGGCACAGGCCATGGTGTGGTTGCTAGGTATCTCGCACAATCATTCGCTCAGATTATTGGCACAGACCCATCAAGTGGCATGATTGAGCAGGCCAGATCATCCAGCTCAAAAGATGCATTTCCGAATGTCAAGTTCGAAGTAGCGCCAGCCGAGACCATGCCCTTCATCGCAGACAGTTCTGTTGACATGATCGTATCCGGCCAAGCCGCACACTGGTTTGATCCAATTCCTTTCTGGGCTGAGATGAAAAGGATCGTAAGAAAAGATGCCACCATCGCCTTATGGTGCTACAGGGACCACATTTTTGTCAACTCTCCCACTGCAACCAGGATTACGGAACAATATACATACGGGGACGATGAGAGTTTACTAGGTCCTTATTGGGAGCAGCCGGGGCGATCTATTGTCCAGAACATATTGCGAGATCTACAACCGCCGGCTAGTGACTGGACCGATATCCAAAGAATCGAGTATGAGCCCGCTACCAATGGCCCGGAATCAGGTGAAGGGACCATGTTCCTTCGTAGGAAGATGAAGTTGGGAGACTGCGAGAACTACGTAAGGACATGGAGCTCGTTTCACGCATGGCAACGGCAGCATCCGCACGCCAAGAGGCGTCAGGAGGGCGGCGAGGGCGACGTGATTGATGAAATGTTTGAGAGAATAGTCGCCTCGGAGCCGCGGTGGCAGACCAATGGGGATTGGAAGGATGTTGATGTCGATATAGAGTGGGGAAGCGGCTTGATACTTGCCAGACGACGATGAGACCGCAAGCCAGTTCTGATTAATCGTTATTTCGAGGTGCAATCGCGATCTTTTCCCTAAGGTACGAAAAGGACTACGCTCATGAGCAGCGTAGCCTGAAGTCCGAGCCAGCTCTGGGCGCATGAAACAAGTCCTCACAAGCATACAAAGACGACGCACAAGATGGTGCTATTCAGGCGTCATTGGCACTGCTGACATTGTAACACAGACAGCCATTGCACTACTCAGCATCGTAGCGTTCAAGTGTCAACAGAAACGACCCTCTATCCAATTCCCTCCGCAATCGCCGTTTCCATATCGACAATCCCACCTAACCAGCGCTTCGACCCTCCAAGAAACGAAACCCAGCAGTCATAGCTCGCTCAAACACAGTCCAATCGACATCAACAAACACTTCGAATGCAGACGTGAGCTGGACTTTGATAGCCATCATTCGTTGCAGCCACTGCATGACCTGTATCTCCGTCGGCTGCGAATGGACAGCAGCGAACACCATCTGCAGACACAGCTGTCTAATCTTGCTGAGAACGATTCTCTTGGCGCTTTGCATATGCCGGTACGGTGTCACCACGGCGCCCATATCTTCGCGCATCTCCAATGCCGTGTCCAGGAAGGCTATGGTCTCGTCGAGTGCGTCGTGTGTGAAGAGTGCCATCCTAAATGCTGAGAGACGGCTGGTCAGTACAGACCGCCTTCTGGGACAGGGTTTCTTACGAGGAGTCTCGATTCAGCTGGCTACCGTCAACAAGTAGAAAGCCGCAGATAGGATGGTCTTATGTGTGCCTTGAGGGATTGGAGCTCTTCGACCTTGAAGATTCCCACGGTATAAGAGTTCTCCAGATTAAAATCATATCAAGGTTTTGCGGGAGTCTTGATTATATAAAGCACCTGAAAGCGGACAAACCAAAGGTGCTTGTATTCCAAATTGGAAGATTGTTAACCGGCAATCCGCAGGTACTAAGGTATTCTCTTTTTTATGATTCCTTTCATGCATCATAGCGACTGCTAACAGCATTGTCGCAGCTGCATATGAAGCCTTTTCACACAACGGCCTGCTGCATGGAATACTAATCCGATCTGTCTTTGAAAAGATTTAAGGATGCGTATTCTTTAATCGGCTGTATACCAAAGGATCTTCGTTCCATCTATAGATTTCCTCGTCCTCCAGCCCATCAGAGTCCATCCTTGCTTGTCGCCCACCGCTACAGCCACTCCAAAGCGGCGCTTCTGACCGCTCCAACAAGCCCTTCGCAAAATCCTTTCGAGACCGCAGCATCGCCTTCAACTACTCGCCATCACCCATCGCTCCATCCAATCCCTCAAGTCACGCTCTATGCGAAGGCTCCTTGCTTGCCTTCTCGCTCGCAAGAACCTCCATTGTCACTACCAGCTATGAGCGATGCAATGCAAGAGCCTCGTGTTCGTACCCTTTATCGACAATGGCGCTTGTTGTGAAAGTAAAGGTGCTCAGTATCCACCAACGGATTGTCTGCGAGCTACCACCGCATCAATCAGGTAAAGCTTCGCAAAGCGTCCTTACCACTAGACTTTCTGGTCTTCCCACGGGTGGTCAACATTCTCTTCACTCTTTGCTCCCCTTGGAGCAAGGGCGTACGGTTGGTGCTTTCACTTACCCCGCGGCAAATCTTGGGCCTGGAGTAGTGTGCTCTCAGATTGGGAGGTTCCCGAATTGGCCACCATGTTTGTTTTGGGAACAGATACTGCTAGGCGGAGATGGTGGTTTCTTTGTCATCATCTTCGAGCTCTCCGAGCCTCTTCCCGCATAGGTTTCGCCGTGTTCCAGAGCGTTCTCTGCCGAATAACAAGTCGCTTCCCAGCTGCCTCTGCTAACATTGAAATGTACCAAATCTCGAAAGCTGAAGCATGAACAGCTCCACCAGTGGTCCGGCATTCGTCCCTGCAGGTTTCTTTTCGGGATGGATGAATCGGAGAGGCGGTACTGCGCTGTTTGGCTTGCGTATGCCCGTATCAAGATCCGCTCTCGGCATTTTCATCTTCAGATCCAGCTCGTCGAGACGCTTAGAGATTGCACGAAAACAGGGATAGGTCGTTCAAGGGCATTCTCTAAAGTCTTCGCATCCGGCATCCACCGTCTCAGACCGATCAACGGTCAGTCTGTGTCGTCACGATGCAGCCGCTTCTTCTGTCCAATCGTCTATACCTTATCTGGCTCGGGTACGTCATCAGCAAAGGACGTTGAAAGTTCGATTGTCTTCCACTCCACGGATGAAGTAGAGTTTCGCAGCGCGCTTCTTGTTGCACAATCTCCCTATGGCTTCAACTCGATCGTCTTCGTAACACTCGCTTTCCTCGCTGCCAGTGTTGAATGGGCGGTGTTCTGCTCTTGCCCCGATAATGGGTAAATGAGCTACCCAAGTCATGATTATGGTCTTCTGAATGAGGTATGAAGAGTTTCAGAAGCTCTTCGAAGGGGGAGGATGGACGTGCGGAGCTATCCTCAAGCATGAGCACGCTGCTACGGATATGCTTTCCCTCATCTAGCGCTCATACATCGTATCCAAGTTTCGTCTTCGGCATTGTCATTCTCAGTGCCAGCCTTGATGGAGGCTTCCAGCTCATCATGACGTCGACACATCTTGACTAGCCCGAACAAGAGAGCGATCGCAGACAGATCGCCTCCAGAGAAAGCGGCTGTTCCGATCATACGCATTAGATCCGGAAGCTTGTCTCAGCTACTCAGGTCAGTGTTTCAGGGACATCTGGAGGCGGTATGTACTTCATTGCCACCGGGTTTCCAGATACTGCGTTCCATTTGGCTTCAAGGTCCGTGTCTTTGAAGCACGCTGGCATGCCAGGCTTGGTCTTCGGACCCGTGGCGCCTTTCTCGTTTTGATCTCGAATGACTTTTAGGATTCATGGCATTCTTTCTCAATATTCAATTTAACTTCCCTGCTTTCGCTTTCCACCTTTGCATAAGTCGATAGATCTTCGATTTGCTTGTTTCGGCTTATATGCTGTCTTTCGAACCCATCATTGTGTATTGAATCTGCCATTGCGCATACCACCCTGGCCCGTCCCCTAGCATTCCCATCCGTACGTGTCTCAAGTCGTTGTTCGTGCATGAGATCTTTCTCCAGAGCATTCCCAAAGCAGGGGTGCCTATACCAACCGTTCAGGTAAAGCTTCGCGATCCGTTCCTTGCTGCGAATTTTTCCTTGTTGCTTTTCCGATAATCTCTGCAAGTGTCGAATGGGCGATATGCTCTCTGGCCTCCATGTTGGGTAAATGAGCATGACAGGTTCACGAACATATTTTCCCTCGGATAGCTAGCATACAACATATCTCAAGTCCCGCTCTCGGGCATCGTCATGCTCGGTGCCAGCCTTGATGGAAGCGTCTAGCTCGTCGAGGCGCTGGGATATTCTGCCCGCTTCGGTGGTTGCAAGGATTGAATGAGAGATATGTTGCTCTTGCCCTCACAGTCGGTAAAGGAGCTAGCGAGAAATTCATGTCGAAGAATATGCTTTCGCTCACATGGCGAGTATATGGCGTTTGCAAGGTTCGCCCTCGGCCATCGTCATGCTCAGTCAGCCTTGATGGAAGCTTCGAGCTCGTCGAGGCGCTGGGACATTCTCCTCGCTCCTGTCGCTGCAAGTGTCGAATGGGCGATATGTTGCTCTTGCTCCTGCAATCGAGATTTGAGCTTGCGATAAACCCAGGTCAACGAAGATTATTGCCTTATCCAGCGAGCATGCAACTTATCTCAAGTCCCACTCTCGGGCACCGTTATGCTCGGTGCCAGCCTTGACGGAAGCTCGGCTCGTCGAGACGCTGAGACATTCGCCTGTCTGGGTAACACGGCTTGCACAATCCGGGGGAGAAGACGGCTCTGGAAGATGCGGGCGTCGCTGCCACAGGTGAGAGAAGAACTCGCCAAGAGCTTGGAGAAGGATGGGTAGCGGAGGAGGCTTTCAGGTAAGTTTGATATATGCAGAGTTGTGCCGAGGGCTAGACGGAGCGAATCGACGTTGTCAGCTGTCAGATGATATCGTGGCGGGACATCGTCGACGTGGAGAAGAGAACACGGTGCGTGGCTGTTTGATTCCATACCCGGTATATTTTGCGATGAAACCACACGCTCTGGAGTTTCACACCCGAGAAGATGGCTCACTCTGTTTTATCGGGCGATCCACTGACATCTTTCTTTGATACATAGATCAAATCGTGGAGGAAGTGCAAAGCTTGCTGATATTTCTTGTGGAGCAGTGTTCGGATCCTTGACTTCGCGGATTCCGCCATGACTCTGCCACTGGAGATCGTACTTTAATGGCAAGCTCCTAAAGTGGAATCTGCTATTGCGGTTGAATGTCCAGTCGGTGGCATCGGTAAACCGTATTCGTCGCATTTCACGATCATATAACGCTGATTACTCCATCGTGGCGTGATTGCCCGAGGCAAGGTTTGGTGCTCTTTCGATGAGCGGCAAGCTTCTTTGTGGAATCTCCTCTTGCACTAATGGCCGGTTGCATCTCCCGTCGGTAAGCTCTGCTCGTCGCATTTGACGATCATATAACGCTGATTCCTACATCGTGGCGTGGCTCCCGGAGATAGATTTGGTGCTCTTTCGGTAATTTGGTCATTGATGGATCTCTTCGTCCTTCTTGCATTGGGCTTCCCCGGAAGCAGGAGCATGAGGCATCTTGACTCTTGGACGTCATTCGCTCGAACGATCGCTCTTCGGGAAGATCGAGACCACGAGCGTAGCAGTGGCATTGATAAGCAATGCTCGTCGCTTTCCACAACCATCTAACGCTCCGATTCCTCCATCGTGGCGCGGCTTCCGAGCGTAGATCCGGTGCTCTTCCGGTGAGTTGGTCATTGATGTTCCTCTTCGTCCTTCTTGCAGTGTGCTTCTCCAGAAGCAGGACTGTGATGGAAAAGGTGTCGTGACTCTTATACGTGTTTCGCTCTTGTATGTTCTTCTCCGGGAAGGTCGAGTAGCCATAATGGTGTGAGTGTACGAAGCAATCTGCTCCGCGAAAACGTTCGTCATGAGTTGGATCGGTAAGTGGAGACATTGAGCCTCTTGGAGAAGTTGCTTCACGAGGATAATTATCCTTCCTGTACCTCATTCGTTCGCTCTCTGGGAAGGTCAAGTCTGCGAGCGTAGCGATGCTGTCTGTACGAAGCCATCTGCTTCGCAAAGTTGTTCGCGAGGGTATTGTTCAAGTATCTGTAGAGCTTGAGCCTCTATTCTTCGAGCGTTTGCTCCACGAAGATGCGTGTTTTTCCCAGACCTCTCGTTCGTCTATGTGTTCGACAAGGAGACTGGCTCCACAGAGAAAGGATCTCTTGATCCATAGCTACGATTATGTTCTATGACATCTTGAGTACGAGCAGCTCTCGATAATCACGACATAAGATTTTGGTTATGACGAACAAGTCTTTTGCGGCAATACGTTTCCCTGCTGTCGCTGTCTGGTCTTTCGTCAGAGTCAGGGAGATCACTGAAACGCCGGTCGCTCGCACGGCCTCGATAGCAAAACCTTGGTCTCCGATCGGGGTCTTCTCTTCTCCTGGTCTGGCTACGTGGAGAGACGTTGAGCCTTTGTTCTTCGAACTTGTGCTTCACGAGGATAATGGTTCTCCCAAGACCTCTTTCGTTCGTCCAGGTGTTCGCCAGCGAGAATGACTCCACCAAGATAAAATGTCACGATCGTTTTACCATCTTTGTCTTTGATAGGCTTTTCTTTCTTTGCTGGCAAATGCAGCCCATGCAGCTGTACCACTCCATGTCGGCTTCGACATTGAGGATGATAGCATGGATATGAGCTTCTTTTCCTGGGCGGGTAGCCAAAGTTAAAGACGTAGAATCGGTAGGGGTCGAGTTCGCACCAAGATGCAAGGTCTCGATCTGGTTACCATCTAGAGATCTGACAGGCATTTCTTTCTCTTCCGGCAAAGGCTCCCCATGCAGCTGTACTACCCCAAGTCGGATGCGACAACGAGGATGGTTGCATGGCCACGAACTTGTTTCGCTAACGGCAGTAGCGAATGATAGAAATGTAGAAACAGTAGTGGTTGGGTTCGCAGCAAGATTGAATGTCTTGATCTGCTTACCATCTCGATCTCTCAGAGGCATTTCCTTCACTTCTGGCAAATGCTGCCCATACAGCTCTACCACGCCAAGTCGGCTTCGACACCATGGATCATTCACGGATATGAACCTTTCCTGCGGGTGAACGACGTCGCTTCGGGGTTGCCCCGATTGGAGTTATCCGAATGGCAGCTGCAGTGGTGGAGGTGTTCAACCTGATAGCATCCGCGCACGTCCAAAGGATAATTAAATTCAAGAACATACTTATTATTGTCCCTGTGAGGCTCATTGCCCTTCACAGCAAGAGGAGAAGGGCATGGGACATTTGCGTTTCGCTAAGAGGTTCTTGCTGGCGTAGCTCTGGCCAATTTGACTCGAGTATTCCGAAGCTTGAGAGACTCCAGTATCATCTCTCCAGAGCGGCACATTCGGCGAGCCTATCTACGGAACCAGCAGCCGCATTGGCAGGACTCCAGGTGCGTAGCTATAAAGCCTGACGTGGCTCTGGACCAGACTGACTCGATTCTGAGCTTGAGATGCTCCACTATCAGTCTTTCCGAGTGGCCCATTCAGCGACCCCATTGGTAGAATCAGCAACCAGGTTGGCGGGACTTGAAGTGAGTAGCTATGAAGCCTGGCATGGCTCTGGACCAAAATGACTCGTTTCGGAGCTTGAGAAACTCCACCATCAGTCTTTAAAGTGGCACGTTCGGCGACCCCATTGCCAGGACCCGCAGCCGCATTGGCAGGACTTCAAGTGTGTAGCTATTGAGTACGGTGGTGGTGAATGGCGTGAGTATACAGTATATCTCTGTCCCGAAGCAGAGCTTTCATACCGCTGCCCATGCGGCATACGAGCCAGAGGTGTAGGATCTGAGCCCAATCTTCCAGGATCTCGAGTTGGGTCTGGAATTGCGAGAAGAATAGGATCTCTCTAACGACGAGCTAGTGATGTGGCACACGAGCCAGGAAAGCAAGATCTGGGCCCAGTTCTCCAGGATGTCAAGCTATGTCTGTCTGTACTTGAGAGAAGAGCAGGATCTCTTAAACCGCGAGCCAGTGGGCGCTGGAAGAGGCGGTCCTATCTATTGCAAGTTAAAGACAAGCTTCGTCTTTCCTTAAGTCAATCTCGCTGCTGCTGTGAGATCGGATGCCAGGCGGATTCGATCCAGTCTATCCGTCATAGGCTGATAGCCCCCATAAGAGCCACGACTTCACGCCTTAGCGTTGTCAGTCTCGTTGGTCTAAGCCATCTAGATCCGAGATGCAGCCTGTTCTGCGCTTGTTAGCTTTGGCTTGTCTGTTTGTTCGCTCCAGCAGACGTAAAAGCTTGCTTGAGCGGTTAAGACAGGGATCCGTCAGCGGTATCATCTTATTGAGCGAGGCAATATTTTCTTAGTCCCTTTTCGAGCTTCCAGGGGCAGTCGAGTTGGATTCTCGGTGCCTCGAGCATCGCATTGTATCCGAACAAGTAGTCCTTGAACTCTGAGTACTCGTCTGCGATCTCGTAAGGGAAACCGTGGCTGGCACGCGAGCTTTTTCTGCCGCGAAATAATATCCGGCCCTCATGATGAGTATGTCGTGCAGGTCTCCGATCAGGCTCTCAGCGCCGATCAACACGGTGCTGGATGTCGTGAGGATCCGCTTAATCCAAACAAAGCAGTCCTTGTAGTCTGAGTGCTCGTTTGCGACTTTTCCCAAAAAATCTATGGCTGGCATGCGAGCTTCTTTTGCTGCGATAGAATATCCAGCCCTGATCACCACGCGGGCATCGGACTTCCTGCCACCAAAGCTTCATTCCTTCGGATGTTAACCGCATTCTCTCTTTCGTCGATGTTCTGTCTCGAGTCGGTGTTTTCTCAACGCCACTCAAGATGGGGCTCAGTGCCTCGAGGATCCCATGCAATCCGAACAAATTAGTCCTCGAAGTCTGAGTACTCGTCTGCAATTTCGTAAGGGAAGCTGTGGCTGGTACGCGAGCTCTCTCTGCCGCGAAATGATGTCCAGCCCTCATCACCACGCGAGCATGGGACTCCTTGCCGTCACAGGTTCATTGCTTCGAATATCAACCACACACTCTCTTGTCGCGATGTTCTGTCTCGAGTCGATGTGTATACAAGGAGGTTGACTCTGTGGCGAAAGGCGCCGAAGATTGACAAGAGGTTGTGGTCGGAGGTCTCCACGGCCTCGTCCCTCGCTTGCGTCGGCTCGTTTCCGTGAGGATGCATCTTGTCGGTATTCTTTCTCAAGTCGGTGTATATACAATGAGGCTGTTTTTGTGGGCGAAAGACGGCAAAGCGTGACAGGAGGTTGTGGTGGATTGATGTAGTTTCGGTGGTGTCTGGGATTTCATATAGATATATGGGCTGATGTACCCTTTCTAGTGTCGATAGCGGTATGAGGCTCTGTCTATGAAGATAGTAAGGGAAGCCGCTCACTTGCTAAAGAGGAGTCAAGCTGTACTGTAGGAGTGCTAGATGAAGATCAACATGTTTTGAAAGTAGAAATTCAGAGTGTGTGCCGAGAAATCTAACCTCTTGATTACATAGGCACGCGGCGCCTACATAAGCAAGACCCACATATTTGTCGTCACACTATCTGGGCAAAGACCCCTGAGATTCTCACTTGTATGCAGCATGATGTGTATGTATGTATTTGATGAGCCCCCTTGTCTGCTTTTGTGAGAGAAAGGACAAAGCCAAGTACCTCCCAACGCTTACGGGGAGTCTTCAACGAGGTCTCTATACAATGATCTCTAAGCTCAACTCCCTTGAATCATGCAAGGGCTCATGAATGATACATGAAGTGAGGCTATCATGAAAGGTGATGCAAACCGGGACTTCGAGCTTGAGCAAACCAGGTGTCTCAAGCGATAGAAGTCAGACGGTATTAGCCATGAGGGTGCTCTAGTAATCTGAGCATGGTGCATTAGCTAGAAGAATTGCTGTTACTCAGCAAGCGTAGACATGTCCTCTAATTACATTGAGTATTCGTTGTGAAGAAACAGTGTACTGTACGACCGGGGTAATTGTGAGGTCGGTGGTGAGGTCCATAAAGTATAATATCGAAGCATAGCTTCAAGAGGGTGTCCGACGATTGTATCACTGCATCACAATCGAAGGTCGAGGCTGCTGATTGCACTAGAGAACGTACCTGCACCGAGATAGTAGAGGATTTATGTAATATATAAATAAGCTGAAGGATAGACCATATGAGAGATTGGTGGGGTAGAATGTCGAATGAGCGTCCATGAGGTAAGATCACGTCGCTTGGGTTGCTGGACCGGCGTCTCCTTTGTGTCAGCCATGTTTTCCACAAGATGTGACACGCCTGAGTGCGGGACCATGGGGGCATTCTTTGGGTGGGTGAGAGGGGAAGCGGCAGAAGGTTGGGTATGTAACGGTGGGGTCGGCCTGGCAGACTGGTGTGCTGAATCCCTCTCCTTCCGGCTTGTAGGCCTTCTCGACTGCAGGGACAGTAAAGCTCTCACATTCACAAGCTCAGTGGGTCTATGATGATGGAGGACTGAGGACAATGCTTCATTTAAAGTATTCTGCTAGAGACACAGAGAGAGTAGGTGAACTTGCAGCAGGATATGGGCGTCAGGTCAATCTGAGTCGACCATAAGTGAAACTGAAGAGAGGATCAGTATTGTATAAATAGTGTAATTGTGGGGCGGGCGGTCATACCAAAGCTTGAGGAAGTCGCAACAGAAGATTGGGTGAGGTCGATCTGGATCGAGCACACTGAACAATCTGAAGAGAGTATCAGTATAGTGAAGGTTGTGTAACGAATTGGATGTGAGTCATACAATAGCTGTTCAAGCTTGAAGAAGTCGAAGTAGGTTGAGGGCTGTCCAGCAGATTGTCTCCCAGCCTGGATGTCGACAAAATCAGCAAACATTCGCTGGAGGACTATTACGGTGACTCACCTTCGTGCATCCTCCTATAATGTACCCAATCCGATCACGCATCCACTTCTTCTTGTGCAACGAACCCAATCAGTAATGCCCATCGACATAAGCATCCAAAGCCCAGTCTACCGCATCGCGCGCATCCTGGTTCTGCCACTCCTCAATCACCTCGTAGTCCACGGTACCACAATATTCAATTTGAGTCTGGAGGTTGACAGCATCCTCGGTGAGATCCCGGTTGCCACTACCTCCTTGAGCGCTACTGTATTCGCGGATGTCCTCCCTACAGTCCCGATCGATGTGCGCCGCGATCCAGCTAGTCATGACACGGTAAGCGTAGGCGGAAGTCGTGTAAATGGTGACGCGCATGGGCTCTTCTAAGAATTGTTGCGTTTCTGCCCTTCGTTTCGCCTGTTCGAGAGCCAGGATTATCGCCATCAGGTCAGCCCGTGAGTTCGTTGCAAAAGCTGGCATGGGGAGGATAGCGGTGAAAGTGTTAATAACCCCAGAGTTTCGATGTTCAACGGCCGCTGCAGCTACGCCCACGGACTCCCCGTTGGCTGGAGTATAACACATGCCGTCAACCCACATACGGATGGTGTAAGTCATCGTACTTCGAGTGCCGTAGGTCGAATGATCCAAGGTACGCCGATATAAGAGAGAAGAGGTTGCCGTCGATGTTAAGCTGTCAGTGGACAAATAATGTTGGCGAAAGAATTTAGACGACCAGCGGAGGGTTGAAGGCTATTTTTTCGATGCCTTTAGTGTGTGGATTTTTTGAACCAGCTGGAATTCTATGCTTCTAGCTCCGAGAGGGCCAGCTATAGAATGACGTCGTCTTCGAGGCAATGATGTTGCTGCGAGCACTCTCAAGTGGCAAGGCTTGAGTGATCGCTGGATTCCGCGTGTTCGCTGTCAAGTCTTTCGATGTACGGGCTATAATGGTGACTAGGACAGCATGAACAAGGGAAACAGCGCCTTTTGTGTCTGCATGCAAAGGCTGAGCTGGTTTGGACAATGCCACAAAAGATTATGGAAGAAGGTGTTTTGCTACCAGACGACCAGCTCCTATAGCGCGTTCCTCTTCAGTCCCCGACGACATCATTATAGGAAACGCGTAATAATCAATTATGGGCGTATTGGCGTGCATATCTCAAAAGTAATATACGCGAAACTACAAATAGGTGCTGCTTCTAAAGACGCAAAGGGGAGTAATAAGATTTTGAACGATTAATGATGAACAGAATTTATCTGAGCAAGCACAAGTAGACGCTGCAACCCCCTTCTATTAGAGCATCTAGACAGATCATGTACCATCCTACAAGTCCGGATATAGTATGGAGTAGGAAGAGTATGTCTCTGGGGTGTGCTGAGCTCCTCAAGTAGGGTCCTTCGCCATGCCGCCTGATGAAGCCTTGTTCACATCCCAATGACTTCCACTAACTCACTTGTAACATACTCTCACCGAATGAATGTCCTTCCGGTGAATGGCATGACTCCTATAACAGACGGGTAATGATTCAAAGTGGTCAATTGTGGGCCTTGTCGCACATTATCACAATTAGTAAATCACTTGGATGCCAGCACCGATGGGTCGAGATTGTATTGGGATGGTCTTATGCTCAATGGTACATCTTACAAAGGAAATTGCCAGCTGATTAACAGCTGCACCAGGCGACAGATCTCACGATGCAGGTGAGCAGAGTTGAAATGCAGCTTTTCAGTAGAAAGAGAGTTGTTACGCAGACTGCTTCGCGAAATTTGAAGTACGTAGAAGTAAGGTAACTTCCGAAGAGCGGCTTGCACGTGACCGTGTCAAACAATGTCTGGACAAATCAGCAATTCAACATGCTTCTCCAGTCAGCAAAGTACTCTAAAGTACATGTATATGATGGGTATGACGGCTATGGTGTCTGCAATGCTCTTTGACATTTCAGAAAATGCATTGGTACAGCTACTATAGCACAGCAATATGCGAAGATACTATCGCTCAGAAAGAAGAGGTCACATTCTCTATAGCTGCCCGGATGCTAGTGCGATTTGGCAGGGCCGCTATGTCAGCATCTATCCTTGTGCAGGAAATGCCAATCTATGCAAGGGATGGGAAGTAAGGGAGTGCAAAGTACGGCCTTGTCACGGGCATACGACTGCCTGAGCACAACACTCGAACCTCTGCAGTTGCGTCTTCACTTCGCAACCTATCTAACCTTCTGCATTCTACAACCAAGCCATGATCCTGCCCCCAGGCTATCGCCCGAGCTCTCTGATCCTGAGAAGCTGCTTCCGCTTGCCCGCCCTCGCCCTCGCCCTCGCCCTCGCCCTTCTTTCCGATGGCTATGCACCAGCTGATTATGATAAGTAACGTACATGACTCCGAATAACACAAATAAAGAAATGAAGTAACGAAGCTCGCCAGCTCGGATTATTAGTTGTACAGTATTAGTAGCGTCACAAGCAAACACGGTCAATCTAGAGCGCCTGTGGAATCCAGATAAGTGAAGCAGCCCGAGAGCGTACAAGTTACTTCTTCAATTCACGTGGTCTTTGGTCGTGCTTACTTCACGTCCCCAACCTCCTCAGCCCATCCTGGCAAGCCCCACTGTACATTCCCGAACCCGCCAAAACCACTCAGTCCTGAGAAGCTGCTTTGCTGTTGGCGATGACTGGGTTGCGGCAGCCCCAAATTCGAGCTTTGACGTTGATGATGTGGCTGCTGTTGCCCAGAAGTGCCATTCGCTTTCCCAAATGCCTCCTGCGAGAAGGCAGGTAAACTCACTGCCCTGGCGTGTTGTGACCTTGGGGCCAACAGGCCGCCAACTGTGGAGGCCACTGAGTTGTTGGATATACCGCTCAAGCCTTGGGGGAAGCCATTGATGTGGTTCTGCTGTTGCTGGGGCTGCTCCGCCATAGAGCCGTTTAGTAGATCTGCGGAAGTGCTGCCATACAAAGCAGCTTGCTGGTTTGCTAAGAGTATTTGCTGCTGTTGCTGGAGGGCTGCAACAGAATATGGGTCAGTTTGATGTTGTTGCTGGGCTTCTTGGTCGGCTTGGGCTTGTTGGATGGAAACCTGATTCAAAAACATAGTCAAGGGGTTGTTGTTGCCGGCGTTCAGGATTGTCGATGGCGTGGGAGCCGGCTGCTGCATATGGAAGCCGGTCTGAGATGAGGACGCGGTTGAGCCTGGTGGAGGGGAAAGAAATTGCCTAGTGGGGCTGACAGATGAGCTGTTGTGGCTTTGTGGAAGTTGTTGAAGGTTGCCATTCATCGGAGATTGAGTCATATCACGATGCATATTATGTTGTTGGTTGTGCGTATTCTGGCGTGGAGCATTTCCGCACCGATCTTTACCGAAGTTGACTTTGAACCGTTGGTACTCGTCGCGACCCCTAATAGCTTCGATAGCTTTGATCGCATTGGCAATGTTGGTGAAATTGACGAAAGCACAGCTCTTTTCTCTCAGTGCATTCACAAGCTCGATCTCTCCATACTCGGAAAAGTCCTGCCGCAGCCGCTCTTCGGACCAAGACTCATCCAGATTTCCAATGTAGACGTTGCGCGAAGCTCCACCGCTGACTGCCAAGGCAATTGCAGGTGGCAATGCGCCGGAATGTTTACCCCAGCCAATCTTCAACCTTCGATTGTGGATCATGAGACCCTGCAAGTTACTCAAAGCGTAAAAGGACGCGGCCGATGTAGGGTCGATAAATGTGACGAAGCAGATGTGCTTATCCGGTATATAACGAATGTGATGCAGCAGCCCGCCGCGGACAACATTGCAGATCTCTTCAATCGTCGTTTCCGGGTGAATGTTGCCAAGATATACGGTTCTGTTTCCAAGATTGCTCACACCTCCGGCAGTCGTCGCCACGGCGGCCGCTGCCACGGATTGTTGAGCTAATGCGTTCGAAATAAGGTCTTTGTCAGCACCATTGAGTACGTGTGCATATCCCGGCGCAATTCCGAGGTACTGAGCAGCATTCTGCTGTTGGGTTTTGGAGACATAGGCGCATCTGTCTTTGCCGTAGTAGACCCGGCGAGGAGCTTGCCACTTGGGTTCCTGGGGCAATTGCGAAACAGCTTTAATAGCGTTACCTATAGATAGGAAATGAACAAAGCCGATCGCTTTCTCTCGAACGATCTTGACCGTGTCAATAGGTCCAAATTTGCCCAAGTCTTCCCGCAGCTCCACCTCCGTCACGGTATCTGGAAGGTTTCCTAGATATACATTCCGTGACGCGCCAGATTGCTGCACCGCAAGAGAAACCGAAGTAGGCACTTGAGCTGGCTTTCCCCAACCTACTTTGATGTCTTGCCCGCGGATAGCCAACTTCTTCAAGATCGCGTCAGAATGGAAATGGGTAGCGGAGCTACTGTCCAAGAATGAAATAAAAGCACAGTTCTTGTCAGGTAGAAGTCGGACAGACTCAATCTGTCCACTTCTCACATGACCAAGGATCTCTTCAGCTGATGTCTCTGGGGGAATATTGCCCAAATAAACAGTCCTGCTGCTGGAATTGACAGCACCCCCCATGTGCATCTGTGCTGCCGGCCCTCCATACATCTGATTCCCAAAACTGCCCGTGGGCGAAATTGGACCGCCCAGGAAGTTTTGAGCTCCAAAAGCTGAAGGTGAGATCATACTTTGATACATTTGCGGTGAAAGACCGGTGTGCTGACTTTGCGTTGGGCTGCCAACGTGCTGATTCTGCTGATGAGCAGCAGAGTTTTGTGCCGGAAAGGCGCCAAAGTTGGCAAATTGCGGTGAAGCAAAGGCCGACGGTGTGCCGGCTTGGAAGGGACTTCCCAAAAGCAATTGCGACGGTAAGAAGTTCATGTCGAATCCAGTACCAGGCGCAGTCATATCGTTGGCATTCTGAGTAGCTGATTGTCCGTACGCAGGAGTGTTGATCGAGGCCAGGTTGGCTCGCCTAGGATGTCTCTCACCATAACCTCCAATCGGGTGTTGATTCGATGCGTAAGCGCCATGAGAGAAGCCCGTATGATCGTTCATGTTGCTATTCGTCTTCGCGAATGAGTTTGAGAACCTTCCTGCGGGCCCAATGGAAGAACCACTGAAGCTCGACTCTTGAGACTGCATCTCGAGCAGATGCGGTGGCAGGGCAAAGTTGTCCTGCAAATTCGATGCTGCGGCAGCCGTAGTGCCGGAAAATTTTGTCCGGCTGGACAACTCGGACAAAAGGTTTCGGTGGGTAATATTAGATGATACGTGGGCGAAAGACTGCAAGTAGTACTATGGTACAATGGGTCGAAGATGGGAATATTAATTTACTACATGGAGAAATCTTAGTCAGTTGATGAAGTCTGAAGGGATAGATTGTACATGCGTGTCATGAACAGCTTACCCTGTGGTTGGAATTGTGGAAGGATTGAGTCTGATATTAGATACCAACCAACAGGCTAAAGTCGGCAAGCTCTTTCCACGAGTCTTCGAACTAAGCTGATCTTAGCACTACCCGAGCTCATATCATAAAGCTGGATCGGCCGCTTGCAGGTTCGGTGGCTTGGAATGCCGGATGGGCGTATATTGCTGCACAAATAAACAAAGGGGTGGGCTCTTTGTAAGTAGCTTGAGCGAGCTATGAGCAGTGGAAATAGGATAAGCTATGCACGCTGCTGCATTGACTATTACAAATATGATAGCGGAAAGAATAAAATAATCACGACTGGGATGGAACGCAAGAAGGAGTGTGAGGGTGCAATCCAAAGAGCGTACTGGTGAGAGGAAGAAAAATAAATTCAAAGGAGAGACAGGACGAGGCAGCGCCAGTCGAAATCAGCCGCCGGCCCCCTGTCTCTTAGCACAGACTTGGCTGTTCTAGGCCTAAAGCGGTCGGTAGATTCCAATCACGGAGTACTTGGTTCTCACCCCGGATAGATTTTCGCCCTGTACCGGCGAAAAGTACAGTGAGCAAGATATCATTCATGGGTGCATGCTGCCACATGTGTAAAATCAAGATCTTTTCAGATAGATTCTTCATCCACGGTTGCTCACAACGCAGTTCTTCGCACATCAATCCTCAATCCTCATCCACTCACTAGATAGGGCTGCAGCAACTTAATCTTAACATCTTAAATTTAGACACTTCGATTTCAAGAATCCGAATGGTTGCTAGGGCCTTCAGTCCGACTTGCAGGAGTACTCATACTGGCAACTCTATGGTGAAACAACTTCCTGGTTTCCTGAATGTGTGCGCAGACCTTCCAGGATCTGAAGATGGGCTACTTCGACAATACTGACAGTGAGAATTGGTCATGTTACAATGAACGGTTAGTTGTCGTCTATCATCTAATCTGCGTATGTAGCAAAATGCACAGTACACACAATGATGAAAGCAGTATCACGAATATCTGCCTATAAGACCCGGCGTTCGGAGAGATGAGCAAGGACATCGCCACAATCGCCTCAAGGCCACATAATAAGCAGCGCAAGCTACTTTATCCCAACATGGATCTTCCTCATGAAACTGACGCCTGCATCATACTGGCCGGAATTGATGATCAAGGTCCAAGCTATTGGTTGCTGGGCTTTAAAACCATAAGAGCAGGTAAAATTTTGCTATGTTTTTCCCCGCCTTTTCTCCCTGTCATCCCTTCAGAGCCTGTGAAAACTTGCCTACTTCTGGCTTTGCAGCCTGTATTCAGAAGTCATTCCTCAGCACGATGAGGCATATTGCTCAATAGGGATCTCTACTCAGATCATCCACGAGATCAAGCATCCGATTTGACGTACTGTCTGAAAACACGAGGACGGTACAATGATAATCGTTGGTGTGTGTGCTGGGAAGCCGGGGCCTTTTAAACCCGACCAAATCGTCTAGTAGCCCGAAAATGTTCTACACACGGAAACACCTCGAGTCTTGCAGTACTTCTCCATCGCAAGATGGTTGTAAGGGATTCAACATTTGCAATCTCGATTCTTTTCTTCTGCTGTTACCCAGTGGCAGGCCTCTCCGTTCGCATACGAGTGTCGAGTCGAGCCATTTCTGTCACTTAGAACGCACGAGTAATTGGCCGTTCCGCGTCATGTTGCCTTGCTACTCTCCTGACCATGACTGGCCTGATCCGCACGGGCCTTAGCAATTCCCTGTGGCTGGTCTTCAAGGTGTTCGCCTTGGTTTTCACAGTCTATCGATTTCAGCGTGTTGATCATAGTACAAGCAGCGTGTTTTGCTTGGTAGGGCGCCATTCTAGACAGCGCTCCATTCCACCAGATACTGCGGTACGATCAAGATAGCGGTCCTTCAGCTTCAAATATCAGGACAATAAATTTAGTGTGGTCGTATTTGGAACCACCGACTATCACGTGATCAAACCATTCTATAAAATCGCCTTTCCTGGACTTGAGCACGACACTTTTTGGTTCGCCATCATCTCAGACGCCAATCAAGAATGTTCGATTTTGCGCTCGTTTAGTAGGTGTAGTATAGAAGTCCCCTAGCCACTCAACCCCACAATGCAAGGCTACAGCCGCATCTGCGAGGCTGAAAGCTTCTTACCTCTACTTCATACCCGAGATCCATCGCTACCTTACTTACCTGAAACTCCTTTGACTCGCCAGACGCACGAATCAGCTTTGTTGGACACGTGCCATGTAGACGAAGATTTCGTAATCGCTGGCATCTTCAACCTCGTCTTCCATTCAGCCCTGACATTTTTTGGTGCTCGTTGTCTCGGACATAGCTTCAGATATAGTGTGCGTCCAAGTAATGGAACAATACGCATTGTGCAAATGCATCTATTATGAACATTCCATAGATCCTTGCCCATATCACGCCAAAGAAGGCCATAAAGTCACAATCAAGGAAGTTTATGTCGGGTACGGACACAATCGATACTGTGGGCCTGCCCAACGAGCCAAGATCAGATTCTGGAAATGAGGGGACGATAGATGTGCACTTACAACCTCCACCGATTCGACTTGGCTATTTGCTCGTTCTATTCGGCGCCCTGACTGTAGCTGGTAGCCTCGCACCAGCAGTCTGGAGATGTCAAGCTGATCATGATCTTTCGGGAGGTTTCGCACTGGCACAGTATATCCTAAGGGTGGGCGTCTTTGTGGTGGGGAATGTCGCAGCCATAAAGTACACGGCAGAAGCTGCACTTGTTGGCAACGCTGACACGACTTGGACACAGGAAGCAATGCAAGCATGCAGATGAGCGAGACACAGCTTTACATAGGCAATGATGCGACTGATTAAATCCGCCTCCTGGCGAGATCGCCATAGTCGGAATCCTCAGTCGAAGGTATGATGGCGGTTGAGAATTGAAATGTTCCCAGCCACTTCATCCGTGGAGGTAGCATTACTTGCACAGGACTTACAGGATTGATGCTCGGCACGTCTTGTCACCACAGTAGGACGGTTGGCAGGGCCGGTACCCACTTTTTATTTAAATCGACACTGATTATCAGTATCCTAACGCAATCAGTAGAACCAAGGAATGTTCGAGCAAGATAAGCTAGATACTTTGTAGAGGGTAGAGAGACTATAAGAAGAGATAACAATTTTCGATCGATCGTTTTAATGACGCACCGCTATCTTGTCATTGTTGAGAGACGCTGGTAGCAGAAAGCCTAGCCACAGGATTCAACGTAGCCGGAGCAGCACATTCTTTACTTATCAGTCTTGTTTCCCTCGGCATTGGTACCTTCTCAATCCAGCAGCTGCTGAAATAGAGGCAGAGAGGCGGCTTCGCTGACGTTTTTCAAATGGTCTATGTAGATAGCGATATCGATAGAGCGATAACTGCTTGCCAGGGGAAGGTGTCTCGGTTAGCGAAGACGGGCGAGCGTTCGCGCGCGTCTGGCAGGCCTGACCTGGAGCATCGACTGCACGCAGAGCTAGCGGGTCAGGAACAATTCGCTGCTCTCTGAATCTGTATGCGCCGTCAATGCGTGCAGGGATGTGATATCAGTGACAGCAGCGATATGAGTGGAGAGTAGCATGGCAGTCTCAACCCGGGCTAGCGCCAACCATCCTGGTGGCAGGGGTGTCCCGAATCTACAACCCTCGAAATCGTAGTCCATGCCCTTTCTTCTGTGACCTCCATCATCTTATTTCTGCAGCCCGACGTTGAGCTCACAGAATCCGCACAGAGGTCGAGACTGTCAGCCTTGCGGCCTCCTGGAGGCGTAAGTGTTGGAAGGGTGACTTCTCTGCAGGCTCCAGCGAGGCAGGAATTGCTGTGCAACGGCCAGAGGAGAGCAGTGGCCGAGCCACTTCGAGGAGATAACGTTCGTCGCATAGCTCTCATTATGTGTGCTATCATAACAGAGATTGAGCTGTGATCTGATGCTCGAGTCCGCACAGCAGAGTCCATCCCAAAGCAGGGCTTCCGTCCAAGTCGCCAACCCGCTCTCTCATAAAAGCTTTGAGGAAAGCCCACGATCAGGACCCGCTGCGCAACATCAACACCCTTCATATCCACCTACCATCTCTGCTGTCCAAGGTCGATTGAGCGGTATCGAACAAGACTTTTGCTGCTTGCTATACTCTCCTGGTACCGGCCCATATTCGCTTGTCATTTGCACAAGCCAACACCGGCATTCACGCTTCATTCCGGAGCCAGTATTTGATCATTAGCTAGTCCCGGGCATAGGTTGTTCAAGATGGTTGTTGCTACAATCAAGTACGTACACCTACTCAATGACAAAGATTACAATGAGGCCACAGTTGCTAAGGCAAACCACTCCGGTTAGGTGTGTGGTAGTTGGTGATGGTGCTGTTGGAAAGACATGCCTGTTGATTTCATACACGACCAACAAGTTCCCTTCTGAATACGTGCCTACGGTCTTTGACAATTATGCGGTAACTGTTATGTAAGTCAAAGTCTTTCACAGCCCCTCTAACCCCTGTACCAGCCCCGGTGCCGCGTCCAGATTTACGGCAGAGATATAGGTCGGTGTGGAGTTCTGCACTCCACTGGACGTCACATCAGACCTCCCTATACATTTCTACATATAGGAAAAGCCGCTTCGCAAACACCTGCTAATCCAGCAACCCTGCATCTAGGATCGGCGACGAACCCTACACCCTCGGCCTGTTCGACACAGCCGGACAAGAAGACTACGACCGCCTTCGCCCCCTCTCATACCCCCAGACCGACGTCTTCCTCGTCTGCTTCAGCGTCACTTCCCCCGCATCGTTCGAGAACGTCCGCGAGAAGTGGTTTCCAGAGGTCCACCACCATTGCCCCGGGGTCCCATGCCTCATTGTCGGCACACAGACCGATCTGCGCGATGACCCGCAGGTGCGGGATAAGCTGGCCAAGCAGCGCATGCAGCCGGTCCGCAAAGAAGATGGGGAGCGCATGGCGAAGGAGCTGGGAGCGGTCAAATACGTGGAATGCTCGGCGTTGACGCAGTACAAGCTGAAGGACGTGTTTGACGAGGTGAGATTGGCTTCTCCTCTTTCATCCTACAGCTTCCCCTCTACCGAGCGAATTGTATTTCCACAGCTTTGAGAAGGACAATTACTGACACATCTCAAAGGCCATCGTGGCGGCGCTGGAACCCCCCCCAGCAAAGAAGATTAAGGGCAAAAACAAACACTGCGTCATCCTGTGATCGGACACCAGCCTCGATGAAGGTTCCTCCCCGCATCTGCATCCTCGACCACTTAAACGGCGGTTTATCGACTTCATTCAGCATAGACACATCTCGCGCATAGCTCGTTTTTCCACACACTTTCCTTTCTTCCAGTCATCGGTCTGAGATCAACCTGTCCACGGACGGGGGGAGCGCATGGTGTTGGGCAAGCCAGGATATATCGGACTGGTGGAGCGGGTTCTTCTATGGGTAGTCAATGCAATGAAAACGGGAGTTACTTTACTGTGGTTTGCTATGTTCTTGGTGTCATGATGGACTAGCTTTATGTATATGTGCTATTGACTGTTATGATGTACATGTGTAGGTTGATCCGATCCCCTGCGAACAGCTTCTTTGCTTTTCCAATCCTGACAACTCCATCCCTCGCGCACTGTCAGCCGCATATGACACCTATAAGTAGGTCAGTCTTCTGCTCCGTCTGTGGAAGACCAATAGCTGACATACCGGCGTCTGATCCCGCCTTCACCAGCGCACGGCTTCCCTGCATAGCACGCGAGCCGTGGATTCCATTTAGCCGCCTGTCTGATGCCTAAAGTAGGCCCATGCTTCAACTTGATCAACCTCCAAAATATGTCAATTCGGGTGTAAGATCTGAAGCTCTGCGTTACGGTTGCGAGAAAATCACTAAGACGTCGCCATCACTGTAACGGCAAGTCACATCTCGTTTCAGCTGGCTAGCAACTCCTCTGGCAGGTCCATGGACGCAGGCTTTGGCGCCGCCATCCCAGGCTTCGGGAACTTCGTCGTAAGCGCCGATGAATCGCTTGCATTTCTTGTTTGCGTTGTTGAGCTGAGTTGGGTTTGGGTGCTGGACCTGGGAGACGTGATGGTGTGGGGAAATTGCGATGCTCTTGAGGCGATGGGTATTATGAAGTGAGTCGGAGCTCGGTAAGAAAGTTCTGCTCATGAAGTGAGAGTTGAAGCAACGAAGCGACATCACGCTTTGGCATTCCATCGTGGCGCTCTCAACTGTGCCTTCTAAGAAGGCGACCGCCACGCCGTTATGCTGGATGTTTGTCGGCATTGGAAAAGTCGTGCTTCTTGCTTCTTCGCTGAGGCTCCGCTAAGATGTGACTTTAGACTCTGCAATCTCCAAAGGCAACCTTGCAGCCCTCTCGCGGGCAAGGCAATCCTGGGTACAGTGTTCCAATAGCCATTTTCTGTCGCTGCATCGGAATCGGAAATCCGATCGGTGTGATCGGGGCAAGCAAAGACCCGATGGGGGAAGAGATCTTCCACATGCAATTTCTTTGCTATCTTGCGCCAGTTGAGTCCATTACTATACTTGATGTCGGAGGATGCTCTCCTATGCAGGTCTCGAGAGTCCGGGATGATATCCTTCTTGGATCTTCTCCGTTGAAGTGATTCGGAAGGATTTAGCATAAGATACCCACGCTCCACTCTGATCCTTTGGTTTGGTGTTAAGGGAATTTGGGCTACTCCTCTGAACCAAACACCGCGGCAAAACACCGCTGTCCAACCATCTTTAACGTGGTCCCTGTCTCTATGTGGATCAACAGTAAGGCTGATCGGGTCTGCTGGAGATTGCCAAGCGGTTGGGCCCCATTGAGCCAAGTGGTCAAAGGCCGGGAAGATATTAAGCCCCACGAGATGGTGCTTAGGTGTGAGGTTCTCAGCCTGTCAAGGTCAGTCTTGACTCCAAGATATTTGAAGTCGGTTGTCAAGACAGTGTTTCGAGGTACGTTGGAAGTCTCGAGAAGATATTGGAGACGGGAAATCTTTTGGAAATGTCTCGAATCGACTTAATCATCGTCTTGCCACACAGCTCAGTCCGATGTTGTAAGCGGCTTTGCATAAAGAGCAGTTGTTCTTCTGGTCATAGAATCGGAGTCGAAATAATCGCGCCAACGACATGACAAGAATCTTGCGTAGCGAAGAGTTCTCGAGCGTCTTATCGCAGTTTCTGTTCTACCAGCTGGGAAGTCATAACTGCATGGGCAGTGTCGAAAAGCTTCTGCAATTGCGCTAGCACGCCTGCCTCAAGCTTAGCCTTATCATCAGAGGCGTAGCCTCTTCTCCTTCGAGGCACTATGGAATTTGGATTACTGGACGATTGCCTGTGTCTCTTGTTTGTGTGGTTCTTATACCGTATACAGAATGCGTGGCGGTCTGCACCCGTGTTATTAAGAAGATCGTCTCTTCACGTTCCGCCGGATTCGAAAGGCATACCTAGGTGAAAACCCCACATATGGATGGCAATGTATCAAGGTCAAGCCTCAATCCACTCAAGCATCGACTTTGGATTTACCGATCCAGTCGATGGAGATCTGGAAGAGGTTCCAACGATAGGTCGGATTGAGTTGGCCAGCAAACCTTACAAAGTCGTCGGTGAATACTCACATCGAAATAGATGAGTATGGTCTCAACATACATCGGCCTGTTGACCATGAAGATTTCGCAGATGCGGTTATATAGGATCTTCTGGTCCTGGACATTATATCTATCCTTGAACTTGGCTGATCGTGAAGAGAGCACTTAAGCAAATGCATTGATTTTGCTGAAAACCTTGACTAGGTGGGTATCGCAAGATGATCTCCAAGACTATCATTCGAATCTCTGAGGTCAACCCGCAAATAATTCAGAGCGCACAACTACCCCGGTTCCGATTACAACGATGTTCTGACCTCTAGACGTAGATGGCTTGCGTGAGCCAGCCATTGGTAGTTGGTCCAAGTTCTCCTACGCTATCAGGCGAGCAGAGCTGATGCGAAAAGGCGGTCTGTATCGATCGCTGAATTTCGTTCCAAGGAGCTCCACGACTCGGGACACTGGGTACTGCTTTCTCATAGTCTTCTTCAAATTCGAAGCCTGCCTCACTGTCCTCATTGTCAATTTCGTTAAGATAAAGAGCACGGTATGTGCTTACACTAAGCAGATAACCAGGAAAAGTCTCGGAATAAATCTCCTTGTTTAGCTGGAGAAGTGCAACGCACGAATGATCGTCGACTTTGAAGGCAGGTACGTCGGAAAATTCGTACTCCTTCAGGTGCATGACAATTTTATATTCGGTGAGAAAGCAAAAATTATAGATCTCGTCCCTTATCTCGCGAGGTAGTTCGAGGGACTTGAAAGGCCCATCTCGATCAATGCTCAGTCGCTGCAATGCTACGGCAGCCTGGTTAGCTGTGCTGATTGAGCTTGAAGGATCGGCGATCAACAACACTCGCCTTCTGGGTTGATCTCGATCCTGACAAGGTGGCTTCTTTGTGGCCGTCGAGGTCAGCAATTTCAGACTGGCGATCTTGAGCCCGAGACAGAGTATAATGACGATTTGCAGCCACCTCTTTGACCTTCGAAACCAGGCGGGTAACGACGGCGCAAAGTCCTTGGTGGCTACAGAGGTATTGATGGAAAAGTCTTGAGCATACCCAAGTCAGTACCCTGTTTCTGCATCCACAGGTTGTTGTACGACTTGCTGCCCAGGACTTGGTCCAAGAGCCACGGTATCCGGCATTCCTTGCTCCATTGAGTAAGGGCTATGAGCTGTGGTGGTAAAAGCCTTGCTGCTAAGAGTATCTCCATTTGAAGAACCACCAAGACTTGGATCATAGTCAATTGGACGAACCTTCGGTCTCTGGATCGCTTCTGATGCCGGAAACGTTCGCAGCACGTCCCACTGATCGTTGTAGCTTGCTTACGAATCCGCACTGGTAGAATTCTCCTCCTACGAGTACCTAGGTACTGCAATCCCGTGACGGTATGACGTTGGAGGAACGCTCGATCATCCACTCGTTGTCCGAAAGAGGCGAATGCCTGAAGCTTTGCGGCGTCATGCTTCGTTATCCGTCGAACAAGGACTAGAAGCTGCCCACGTCCGAACGAGAAGAGCGAAGCCTTCAGTTGTGCTGTGCTGTTTTTTGCTGTTCTGGAAGCTTATCTATGAGTGTGAGTCTCATTGCTTTGGTCTCTTGTCTGTTCTTCCATGACAACGGCCTAGGCTGTTTCTCTCTTTACGGAGCTGCTTCATAAATCTGACGAGGTTATAGCGGTGGTATTCCAAGATGCCCTTTCCAACCACACGAAGCCAGGGTAAGATGATTCTCACGGTATATGAAATAAATACGCAAACTTCTGATAGAATGTTCAATACTTCTATTAGATCGAGCTTTCCGTTGCGATTTCCTGGCAATCCTCCGATCTTCCAGCCAACATAATCCAGAATGGTGAGAAGAAAAATGCATAAATAGCCAAGTAACATTTTCGATCCGTCTGTTGGTAGCTAATGTGGCTGGTTAGAATTTGTATTAGCGATTCATCTTCCTCAAGGTCATAGGAGCGAAACATCTTTCCATTCGGATCCCATCTGACAATTTGCGTGGATCGGAAATCTTCGCACCTGTTCCATACAATTTCTGCGGGAAATCTCTCGAGTGTAGAGCGCCGTCTCTTTTCCAAGTCCAGGTTCGCTACTCCAGCCTCGAAATCTGGCCTTCGTTCATCTTAAGCATCTTCCAGTAGAATGTCGACGAAGCTCATAAGAGCCCGCGCCGCTTTCGCCGACGCTGGACCTGTCCACTCAATGGAGAGTTTGGTAACATGTCAGCGGGGTTCCGGTCCCAGCCTGGTTGAAACCTTCTCCAAAATCTAGCTACTGCAGAGCTTGAAAGTGTTCTGGCTGCAGTGAAGGAAATACATCTCCCCTCATTGTGACCTCTTTAAGGCAATCACGATGCCGTCTCAGTGGTGCTATATCAGAGATGGTCGAATTCCGATGGCTGGACGAATCCTTACTCGATTGATCCCTTCTCGATAGGATGCGTGAAAGCATCATGGAGTCCGTTAGTAGGTCCACCATTGATCCTCCAAGATATCTCCACATTGCGACAGACCAGGGCCCTAGGCAAATGGAAAACTGATGTCTCAACCTCGATCGTGGCGTTGAGACCCTGTATACCACTCGATCAATACGAAGCAAGGCATAGCCGCAGCATCCGATTAACCTCTGTCAGGTCTCTTAGGCGAGAGAGCTCCTTCTGTTCATAAGTCTTGAATTTAGCTTCTTGTTCTGGCCCATGTACCTTCAATAGGTCGTCGATGGCTTCGAAGCCTTTACCCAGACCCACATGCTCGCGGACACCACTGAGCTTGTCCAGATACTCTTCGTTCGTGAAAAGCGTTGAGGGTTCGCACATCACGAGGCAAATCCCTCCAGATTGTCCAACGTTCGGGCTGGCTTGGCCACTTCCGCAAACAACATATTGGTCGCTTCTTTGATAGTAAGACCCATAGTGGTGCTAGACCCATGCCTGTTCCTTCAACTTGTCTGTGTACCTCTTTCCCTAGCAAGAGCGATCATGCCTTGAGTTCTAGGTAGAACCGGAAGATTCCTGTCCTCCTTTGTTAGCTGTGCCGAAGGATTCATGGCTAACAGTAGCCAGCTCTCAAGCAGTGCAACGGCTCTTCAATTCCGGTTGGACATATCGAGATTTTTCAAGCCGTAGATCTTCACCTGCATGTTCGTGTCTGTGCTTATCCTTGAGGAAGGAGATGTTTCCAACATTATATGGGGACAGGCTCAGCACCTTCAATCTCCAATTCACGAAGCCCAGCGAAGCTGAGCAGAGCGCCTGGTGTGTCATGATGAGTAGACCAAGTATCGGCGGTTGATGCCTACGTGGAGTATCTCTCACTCAAGTGTCAAAATCCTTCGGTGGTCGACGATCCAGGTGTCCGCTCGCCGTATTGATAGGAGTACTTTCCATAAGCTCCTCCATATCTGTCCACTTGGAGTGGTCTCTGGTTCTCCTCGGCGTCCCACTCGAGACAAGCGAAATGCTTTGACGGTTTGACTCATCAATCATGGTCTTCACTGACCGTTGAGTCCATTGACAAGCCGTCAATCTGTCCTTTGACAAGTGCCGGGTGGTTAGAGTACCAAACAACTCCAATGCAGCGTGGCACCCATTGACCCCTTGATCTAGGTGCTTGAGCTTCTCTGAAGCACGGAGGTTCTCGAACAAGGTGCTGTGTTCTTCGGAAGCCTTTGGCTGAAGTTGATGAGGGAGATCGGTATGGAGGATATTCAAAGATATGATTTCGGAGAAGAGAGTAAGGGTGATGTCTTTAAAGTATAGAAAGGTAAGATTGCGCTGCTCGTCCCTGGTAATGCTGCGCTAATGTCCCCCAGACGAAGCCCGCATCAATGTCGTTGTTGCTAGGCGCCTTGATCTAGGTGCTTAAGCTTTCCTGATTGACGAAGGTTCTGGTACAAGTGTTTTTGCTTTTCGAAAGCCTCGGGCTGAAATTGTTGAGGGAGGGAGATATAAAGAATGTTCGAAGAGGAGATTTTCGGAGAAGAGTGTAAGGGTGATGTGTTTAAAGTATAAAAGGTGAAGTTCCCTGCTCATCCCCGAAGATGTGGCGCTGGAGTCTCCTATACCAAGCACGCATCAATATCGTCGCTGCTAGGTGCTGCAAGGCCTGTAGCTCCTTTGACTTGTGCTCTATGCTTGTCGTTCTCTGCAATGCGGTGCTGGGGTGCCCCATACAAACCCCGCATCAATGTCGTTGTTGCTGGGCGCCACAAGGCCGTTAGCTCCTTTGACTTGTGCTTTGCTCTTGTCTTGTGGTCCATGTGCTGGAAGTCATTTGCTGTCGTCTGGTCTCTTTAATTCGTGAGCCAGTCACCTTGTCGGTAGCTGGCTTTGAAGCCTCCTCAGCAGCATATCAAGCACACACAATGTCGTTGTTGCTAGGCGCTGTGAGGTCGGTAGCTTCTTCGACTTGTGCTTTGTTTTAGTCCTTCAAATCCACATTAGAGTGGTCGTGTGCTGTTGTGTGGTCTTGGTAGTTCACGAACGAGTCGCCATTTCGATAGCTGACTTTGAAGCTTTCTCAGCAGCCGCTGAGTTCTCTTGACGCGGAGCCATTGAAGCAGAGTTTATTTTGCTTGCTCAATGCCGACATAGCAAATGTATAGGGGAGGAAGATCCCACGTGGATCGAAGAATAGGATGTAACGCCTTATTCGAAAGTGAAAATGGCAAGAATGTGATTGGTATTCCACTGTGGAGTATGTATAAAAAGACGGATTCGAGAGCGACAGTGACCACACCGGCGACGAAACCAACTTGAACTAGCGTCTCCGAGCTCCACACATGGACCAGTATGTATGAAGAGACGGTCCCGAGAGCGACAGTGACCGCACCAGCAACGAACCCACCATGAACTAGCGTCTCCGAGCTGCAGATGTCTTGAACCAAGAGGTTATGCTAAGAATGTTTAGCCTTGTGGTAAGCACGGCACTCTGAGAGAAGTACCTTGATCCTTGGCTGCATCTTGTTCCGTTGTTTCTTGTTGCCCGTGACACAGACTTCGTAGAAATCGCGCAGGCTGAAAGGACTGACACCGCGGTTGATGAGTTCGATCCACTCTGATTACGCATATTGGTGTGCGTCTGGGAGGTCGCCGTAGAGAAATAAGAGAAGGTGATATGACTGTAAGAAGGAGTGTCTTGTCAGAGTTATAGAAGATCCCTGAGGACGAACAGTCGCGTATGATTCGGTGCCCGAAGCCAGCTTAGCAGTGAGCCATTTCGTGGTACTCCTCCAGCTTTGGACGGTATACAATGTTTGTATACTCGAAGTAAGCTTCAAATGGTGTGGTAGCAGCTGTCTTTACTGCTAGGGACCTGTTCATCACCACTTGGTGTCCTTCATTGGATTCTGGACTCGAAGAAAGAGTCCTCAAGCTTCCTTGAGTGGGTGAGGAAGCTCCACCGATCTCATTCGTCTTCATCAGAGCTTGACCCTGTGGCATTTCCAAAGAACACCCTGCTCCTGTTCGTCAGTAAGCTGGCTACGAGCGGAGGGAACAGGATGATATACAAGTAGGCAGGAGTAGCTTGTCGAAGTCATGAGAGCGTCCAGAGGACACATCGTCGATCTAGGAGGAATAGGTAAAGAAGGAGAGTCTATGTGTGATTTTCAGCCGCCGGGCAGACCTTGCTGTGGGTTGACGGGCGGTGAGTGTTGAAGTCTGTTAGCAACACCCCAGCGGGCTGCTGCTTGCCACGAGAATAGTAAGAGCTATGAGCTCTGGGCGAGGATGGCTCTGAAGCTCTGAAGCTGCTGATCGTATCTGTGAAGGGCATATTGTGGTGAAGAGAGGCGCTTGTGGTGTGATTTCACACTCGGTTGTGGGCCCACAACAGCGAAAACCACGCAGGCAGGTATGGGCTAAAGAAGGGGCAGCAAGAAAGAGATACAGGCTTCGAGAGTATCACTCGGAGCATGATCATGAGATAAAGAAGCACCGAAGAGAGTTTGTGTTCCCAATCGAGGTTGTGGTAGTGGTTGCTAAGGAGGGAGAGGGAGTGATTGTGGGTAATTTTGAAGAGCTAGCCGGTATTGATTCAGGGGTAAGCGCGTTTGGAAGGTTGATATGGTTCGGTAGGCTCTTAGGCTCATATCTCCTGCACATAGACAAGAGAGCGTCTTTCTAATCGATTTCTTCGACAATTCTCATCGTCATCATGAGAGTAAGCTTGGTGGAGTAACAGGAGATAAAGATTCCTTTGCATTTGGCCTCGGACACGGCCACCACAGTCTTTTCTACTTCAACCAGAGGTTGCATTGCCTCCTTGTTGAGGTTCCATCCAACCAACAGCGTTTCAACGCAGAGCTCGGTGCTTGAGGAAAGTATGAGGCACACACAAGATTCTTACCGACGTGCCTGCAAGCAGTCCGCCTTTAAAAAGTACACAGGTCCTGCTCGCTCATTGCACTTGAAGATAGTACTTTGATAGTATGATGCTCCTGCAGAAGAGAAGGCTAATGATGGATGCACAGATATCTGAGCTGATTTGCTTCAAGCGGTTTACCCCTTTTCCTTGAATGGGGTAATTTGCTTGCGGTCACTGAACACCTGTGATAAGGGAGACATTGCTCAAAGTTATAACAGGTTTAAAGCGAGACCGTAAGTCCAGATTTACATAAGGAATATCTCACTAACCCTTATGAAATAGCTAGGATACAAAGGAGTATGCTCAAGGCCATCAACTGCCTATGCAGGAAAAGTATATCCAAGACCATACAAGGAAGTATACCAAAGACCATCGACCATCTATAGTATACAAGAGTATGATCAAGGCCAACCAATGCCTAGTGTGTGGAAGAGAAGGGTGTGCAAGAGGATGGGAATATATTTTGTGGATCAGGTTCTGGGGAGCCTGAGAAGTCTACTTATACCCTGTTTCGCCGCCAAGGATCATTCCTCAAGTGAGGAGCTTATTCAATACTGAGAGAAGGTGAGGGAAATATTCAATACTGAGGAGAAGGCGTGAATACTGGGGAAGAGTGAGGGGAAGGGTTCCCTACCGAGGAGAATATTCCCTGCTCAGGGGAAGCCGGCTACACCGTTACCTACTGAATACTTCATCTCCAGGATACGGGATTATTCCTCTATGAAGGATTTGATACGCCTACGGAGAGCAGCATTCCCTTGCTGGTGACTTACAGTAGACTGTATCCCAGGAGTCCAGACGACGGATTCCTCTGTTGAGAACTGTATCAGGGAATTATCTGCAAGAGGCTTGACAGGTCTATGAAGAGCATTCCTTTGCAGATAATATACAGTGATTTGACTTACAAGGGCAGTAGAAGCAAGTCGCTCCCGTTGTGACATTACCAGGAATGCAGGAGTGAGCCAGGAGAGGCAGCTTCATCAGCCCCGCCGGCACCATCAGGTATTGTGGAGAGTATTCATCGGCTTGCATGGAGGCAGACAAGAATACAGGTGAAGCCATGAGCAGCGCTGTTGTCAGTCTCTCCTGTGGGAAGGAGAGCAGGGACCCCTGTTGCGAAACCATCAAGGAAGGAAGACCCCAGCTAGGACGTGCAGCTTCATCAGCCTTGCGAACACTATCGTATGTTGTGGCCGATGCTCGTCAACGCCGCCACGAAACAGAAAGGAAGTAAGTTAAGCTGGGAGCCGCAGCTATTGTCAGCGTCGAGGATTCACGGAGAGTGGACATCCTGCAGATAAGTGACCCAAAGTCTAGTGACTGAGTGCAAGCAACAACGAAGATGAAGAATGAAAGCAGCTTCGAGCTCGTTCACTAGTTGGGACGTGACGTTGAGAATTAGAGGGGCCGTGATCTTGGCTCAGAACAGAGTTATACGGCGCAGAGGCATGGCTCGAGACATTCGCTGGGATCACGCTGCGGTGCTTGTCGTTCTCGCACACCCTTTGTACTAGAGATATGCAGATGGGATGTCAGCTGATTCTGCTGTCAGCTTCTGTGGGATGCGGTAAGAGTTTACTATCCGTGGATATGCTTTTCTTGGTGGCATTGGCAACTACGACCTTCATTGCCAAAAACATTAATGGCACACGCGAAGACATGGCTCGTAGAGCTTCAGATGTGACGATGAGAAGCTAGACATGATAACGGATTGATAGACATTTTTGTGGCAGCATGGTCTGGTTAAGGGAATTCGGCAAACGCTCAGGGGCTGGAGACGGCTGATGGCATATTTCAGGTACGCACAGGGAAGGAGCGTCACTTTTCTTTTATTAGAGTACACATAAGTTCATGGCAGTAGAATCGGCTTCTAAACAACTGGAGGGTACATTTGATTACTGTCTGCGACGATTTGACAAGAATGGTGAAGCTTTGAAATCTGCATGATTGCAATTCTAAAAATCCCTCAAACGACAAAGTGTAGAGGAGATACCACTGTTTGACCTAGTCGAAAAGCCTCGTCCTTTCATGATCTCCTCATCCACGCTGAAGTAGATGTCGACTGCATTGCAACAGTCCTTCAATGTATCTTCGATCGGAGACGCACCATCCAGATCCCATTGCTGCAGTCATCATCTAAAGCTCGTCGTGTTTCGTACCCGAGTTTCCTCCCATGCCCTCTCCGTCTTTCACAGGGTTTCCCATCTCTTTCAGGCCCCTTCCGACCATACTGGTCAAGATCTCGAAACCTACTTGAGCGGCCACTAGAGCTGTTTGCTCTCCTGCCCCATCATAAGCCGGCGCTACCTCGACGATATCGGCTCCGACAACATTCAGGGCTTCTAGCCCGCGCAGGATTCTGATAACCTCGCGGCTTGTCCAGCCTCCGGGTTCGGGGGTACCGGTACCAGGACACTTCACAAGGTATCAGCCACCATGTGCGAGGTGAGAATACAGGTGGGAAGATAGATGCTCACCAATCCCGGATCCAGAACATCAATATCCAAACTCAGATAGACAGGAACTTCAGTGCCTATCCTTCCCAAGATACTGCTAATGATCCCCGCAGTCCCAATCTCGTCAATATCATCTGCCACAATCCTGAGAAATCCTTGACGCTCGTCGTCCGCAAAATCGTCCCAGCCGTCACCGCTGAGTCTTGTCCTCAGGCCCGCGTGCGCGGAGGAGCCATTCCGAATCAGTCCCTCGTTGGAAGCTATCCAGAACATACTTCCATGGGTAAAGTCGCTCTGCGCTGACGTCCACGCACTGGGGTACTTGGCAGGATGCCAGGTATCGAGGTGGGCATCAAAATGCAATACGGCAATCGGCTGCTCGTAGATCCTGTACAGAGCTCTTAAGGAAGCTAGAGCGATACTGTGGTCGCCGCCCAGAGTGAGCAATTTGGGCTTCGGCCACACTTGATCTGTGATCGCAGGAGGACGGGAGCCAAGTTCGAGGAAGGCGGAGGTCATCTGACGGAGAGCAAGGGCGTTGTCAAACGGTGTCACGGGGATATCGCCGCAGTCAAGGATGGTAAAAGGTGAGGTATAGGGGTTGAGGCCACGCCGCGGATTGAAGCCTCGAAACGAGGTTTGACGAGCTGATGCTGAGCGGATGGCACGAGGTCCGAAGCGTGCTCCTAGAAGAAGGGATCATTATGTGGATAATAACTTGATTCCAGACGCGAAAGTGGCCGCAGCAATTTGAAAATTCAGGAACAAAGGTGGAGACTTTCTACCGCCTAGTTTCACGAACCGGACGCATCAAGGAAGCCGGAAATAGCACTAAGAAAATGTTTTAATTTGTCGAAAAGGTTGAAGATAGAAGATATCAAGTACGTCAAATCCTCCACGTCCGACATTTTGCCTACCTGGTCTATAACTGACAGCAGTGTCAAATGGCGCTCCTGCGATCATCGATCAAAATCAGAAGCCCTGGCAGCAAGGTATAGATAGATTTCCCACCTATAATGCCAATGTCAAACGGGACATCTCTCTCGCTCAAGCACTTGACGTGCTTCAAGTGGGCAAAAGTGGATATCCCTGAGAAAGCCCACTATAATCGGCAGTATCATTAGCTGGCCAAATTACTCCCTTCCTGAGGCTATCATTCAAGGCTGGTTATATGCATACCTCAAAATCCCACTTATGATGTAAGTCATCTGCAGAGTCCTGGGGTGGAATAGGGTCTTGTTCGGGGTTATCGTAGAATGAAGATGCGTATATTGTATGAAGAAGTACAACGAGAACAAGGGAAAAGGAACCATAAAAGAGAATAGCCATGTCCACTGAGACTCGCAGAGTGAAAAAGGTCTTTTAGCAACGAATTTTGGGTGGCTCAATGCGCGATGGAGGGGGCTGAAGCCTGCTACATCTTTGAAGGGTTTATTTCGTTTGGTCCGCAAGTATCACAACAGGACCATGGAGTAGGTACAGCAGGACCTTGAAGATCCCGATAAGACCCAACAGCAACTACTTCATGTGATTGGTACTTACAATACTTGACCCACAATTTCCGATAAGAATTATGCAAGGTATCTCTGCTACCCTTTTTACGTGAGCCAAAACTGCATTTAGGGTTCCCGTGAACCCTACACCATGCGGTCATACCTCCGGAGCCCCGATCCGGGAAATCGTTGACGGGTCAGAAAAAGTGCTCTCCAAAGGCCCGATTACATCGTTGCTTCTTCTCCTCCACGCCCTAAACACCTACCTTCGTCCACGGCCTCCTCCGCTACTCCGTATCCCAGACCCCAAAGCCATTCACCCGCAGCCACCAAAACCCACAGCAATGGCGCCCCCAGCCTAACGAGCTCCACCCCCTTACAAATCCCTCAAATCCCTCAACCCGCACTCCAAAAACCCTCAATATCGACTTCCCCATCTACGGCCTCCCTCCCTCCCTCCCAAACCTCATCTCTCACCTCCCCCGACCCTCACCAAACAACCAACCCCCCCCGATCACCTCACCACAATGCCCACCCTCCCCCCCT
>JAABUS010002291.1_pt1 | contig 36736 bp, 19 predicted proteins | sample 5560161 | NCBI WGS metagenome assembly JAABUS01 (sample SAMN10711885, study PRJNA513376) | rock metagenome | isolation source: Antarctica rocks | place: Antarctica: Victoria Land, Trio Nunatak nord | collected 2016-01-04
AATATAATTATTATATTATATAAATCTATATTTATATAGTCTTCTTTATAATTTTATAAAAGAATAATAAATATAAGAGAAAATCTTTAATTTTAATTTTTTAAATAATTTAAATAAATATATCTTATTATTAATAGATATAATTATATTATATACTTTATATAAGTCTATTTTTAGTCTTAAAAGTATAAAATATTACTAGAAAAACTTAACTACTAGTAGTAAATTTAATTTACTAGATATTTACTTCTCTTAGTAAAATAGTCGATTAGTAGTCGACTATTAATCGAGTAGTTAAATCCGCTACTTAATAATCGAGTAGTAAGGGCGCTACTCACTACTCGAATAACTAGTCGATTAGTATTCGATTACTAATCGACTATTGAGTATTTTTGTTACCACAGAGCGTGAGGGGTGGATAGTGGGGCGCGAAAATCTCGGCAAGATCCACGTCATAGGCAGAGGGAGAATATGAGGGGTAGAGCAAAGCTATGCCACTGCTGTATTGACCAAGGACTTTGCTTGGCGTCTAGGGCTTCTTCGGGATCGAACGGCTACGGTGGCCCATAAGGCAGTTTGGCCCATTGCCCAGAGAACCCTTCCAGTCCCGAATTTTCCCTGGCGGCCTGTTACCTCCGGCTGCTGCGGTTTTCATTCTAGCAAGCGTCGACAATGCAAGTCCACGGATGCTATGAATGTTTCTCTCTTGGCGAATCGACTCTGCAATATCAATATACGAAGGTCCTATTTAAGAGAGGGAATGAGTTTTCCTTACACGTCAACAACAACGAGCAACATCATCCGACATGGACCTAAATTCATTACCAACCTCATACTCATTCCGTTCTCCTCATATTGCCCAGCGCTCCCGCCAGGGTGCACCCAAGCAACATGTCCACTGTCAGATAATTGCTACATCAAGCGTCCAAATCTGATCGGATATAACGAAGATTCTGATCTCCTGCATCTAATACTGCAGTCAGGGATGTACATCGGAGATCTACATTTCTATCAGGCCGTCGCAGACGAGCTTAGGGTGGCAAACATTACAGCTCTTAAGAAGCCCATCGCAGTAACCGGTAGGCAGGTCAACTTCACCCATGACTTCAAAATATAGTATTATGGCCCATTTACATTCACCCTAGTCACCACTTGCAAAGTGTATGGCAGCGGTGGGTCCAGCTTGATGCTATCTCCTCACGTCAGAATCAACGGCACGGCTGCAACTACCTACTCAAACATCAATCTCCTTACCTACATCAAGATACCTTCCTCCGCATCGTCGAACGCCTCGATCTTACCTTCAGCTTTACTTCTCACCTCATATACGAGATCACCTCCATCAATATCTCATCTTCAATCCTCAACTTCAACACGTTTACCTGTATCTAATATCTTACTCTACTTCTTACCTTATATACGAGATCATCACCTCCATCAACTATCTCGTCTTCAATCTCCTCACCTACATCAAGATACCTCCTATCGCTTCGCCCTCGCTCCGACAAAAACAGCAAACGGAATGACCTCTTCACTGAGCACGTCGGCCAAAAACCACATAGTGAGCCTGCTACAAACGGTATTTGATTCTACGAAGAATAAACCATTGATGGCAAGAGCTTGGGAGACAAGGCCAATCTACAGTGAACATCTCAGGCCAAGCTGCCAGTCGGTGTTGAGAGTGGAATACATACGTTGGATTTTCTTCAATTCTTCAGAACATCAAGCAACGATATGGGAGAACAACATGGATCATGGTGTCGATCAGGCCTACCGCCAACACAGCAGGCCTTTGCGTCATCCCAGCCCCTCCCTGTCGCCATACCTCGCCGTCGTCATGATTCAACATTAGGGCACCTTTGACGCTCTGCGGCCTAGCTCCCGAACCAAATCCTTACCGCAGAGTGCTCCGCCTGCAATGGCTGAAACGACTGTTCAAGAGCGAGGGACATGGATTGCTTCTACATACATCACGGGTATCGATAACATCTACGGGACCCGACATCCTTTCCAGGCTTAGCCCTATCGGGACTAGCGTGCCTTGGCGCTACCTATATCATCTGCCCACATAATGTTAGATAGCTTCCCATCTTCATAAGCGGCGAGCGCTTCCACCTTGGCTTCGGATACCACGTCATTAAGAACAACCCGGATACACGAGTCAATCATGTCATCGCGAGGAAAGAGGAAGCTACCTTCTTCGGCGGCAACGAGCTATAGACCACGATGCTTAATATATATAATGACCGCGTGTTGCTGCAGACTGCGCTCTCTCAGCGCGTGATAGCTCAGATTCCAACTAGGTCAGATCCAAGTCGTTTTCAAGCTATAGATCAATATACTAATACTCGCGCAGCCTCCCTCGAATCATTGACCAATTTCAGCAAAAAGCAGACTCTATTCATGCCAGACTAAGAGAATTACCAAAGCCCTTGGATGGCAACCTGCCCGCGGTCATCATGGGAGAATTGCTAAGGAATAGAACAATCGGGCTGTGAGTTTTTTCAAGGTTTTGGCGGATACACGACCAATCCTCATGTTTCCAAATCCACCGGCGCTCAGTCAGTTTCGGGGCACGCCAGTCAGCGAAACGATAGTGATACTGGGCATGAGGCTCTGCGGCTACCCTCCCTAATCGGGCATAGCATCATTGGCACTTTCCTTGTCTACCCAGTACCCAGTACAGTCTCAGGTCTGACCTTGACACGGAGAGGATGATCAAACTCAGTATGGAATAGTGGAATGAGTCTGTCGACCGCTTCCTGACCCTAACGAAAGAGCTCGCGAGACTGGTCTTTCAGCAGATACAAAAAGCTTTTGGATATCGCCAGCAAACGCTCTACTACGACACAATTTTGGATATCTGCTACGTTTTCTTCGAAGAAGTATTTCTGGAGCAGCACTAGATAGCTGAGCAAATCTTACGCTGGGAGCAGGTTAAGCCCGCCAAATTTGGCGTTCTCGTTGGTGGTAACGTAGCTGAATTCCACTATCTTAACATGACAAAGAAGAAGAGTACTCCCAGCGTTCACAAAAGCCCCGAATCGATCATATCGCTCATGAAGGCGTCCTGTTCCTCAAGTAGTGCCTCCCTTTCCTGACGGAATTGGGCCTCCAGTTTACCCAAAGATTCCTCCCTCAGCATACGACACAGCCGTGTATGGCCTTCCCATCGATGCTTTTGCTTGTGGCGTTGATACCTTCTTTATCAAGATTTACATAGTGATGGACCAAAAACGAATCCAAACCGGAACTGCAGCCTGTGCGACAGTCCGACCGCCCGAGAAGAATATCCAAGCCGTCACAGCCGTTGCTATAGTACTACACACAAAATATGCGAGAATTGCTGCGGATGCATGGACCATGGGCCACTACGACTTTGTGAGGCTGTCAACAGGGGATTGATTCCTATCAGAGTCGATGTATATGACAAAGCTCATGATGGTAAAGTTAAGGTGCCAGTCTGCCCTGTAGATGGGCCAGGGGAAAATGGGCGATGGGTATTAGTCTACGAGGTAATGGAAGAAGATAAGGAGTTGGCAGGATTCTGCTGGGGATGTCGCCATGGATGATATTGCCCTTTGGAAAGCCATCGTCAATTAGGGACACTTTGTTGCAGTGAGATGCTGGGCCAATATGTACCCAAAGGGCGGCAGGCTTTGAGACTCATGTATTTAGTTATCCATTAGTTCACAGTAGCACTCAGTAAGTAGTGCTTCCACAATTTCCACCTAAAAGACATCATCCCAATGAAGTTCCGAATCTTCCTCTTTGAGAACCTCGACGATGAAATTCTAAACCGCTTCTAGCCATCGTAACGCCTCCTCCTTGTACGAACTTCCTATCAATACCATTGTTGTACCTCTCGTCATCCGGAACGGAAGCTCTCAATTTTCGCGTCCATTTTGTTGGCATGGTCGTTTCTAAGTGCTCGAAAACCTTACGTTGCATACACCCTCTGTTGGATTGTAGGGTCTCGTATGACTGGCTTCCTTACGTGTGAGGTTGTGCACCTCCGCGAAAGGTTCCCACTGACCTCCCGAAGGCAGGTCACTGGCATTGGAACCTGCTTGTGCCTTGAAGGCCTGGAGGACCTGGGAGTCCCGGTTGAGGCTGATGTTCGCGAAGATATTGAGCTATGCCAGCAGCAATGGCTGCTTGTATAACGGAGCCGACACGACGCGCTGCTAGGCCTAAACCACTTCTCCAGACGCAATACCCTACGAATTTTGATGGGTCAAGTATGACCGTTCCGATCCACGCGTTCCACATCATGTCCACTCCTACCCCTGCCTATCTATTACTCGACTCTCCCTACGTTCCATATCTATTCCTTCCTATCCTCCTTCTCCGATATGTAGCCTCAACCGCTCAAATCCTATCTGCTTTCTGTCCAGAATATCCAGAAAGATAGGCTGCCCGCTTCCCAATTTTTGTGAAGGTTCGAAGAAGAGCAGAGTTCTCGCCGACCTGCCGGAGCTTGGAAATCGAAAGCAATTGGAAAGCCGAGAGAGAAAGTTTACTAGCCAAGAATGCAAACCCTGCAAAATCTACTGAGAAGGCGCGAGTCCTAAGCAAGATGGCGGAAATTACGACGTCGTCTGACTTTGCAGGGGACCTGTGACCAATTGCGAAGTCAGTGCACATGAATTACTACGTCCCGCGTTGGCATGAAAAGCAGCGGATGGGAACATAATTCGGCCCCCTGCAAGGTATGCCAATGTTACGATGTCAGAGTTCGGATGCACTTCCATCAAGTCTGGGTAGACTTTTACGACAAGCTCCGGAATCAGCTTGTTCTTAGCCTCTTACGGGCCAATTTGGGGAGCTGAGATCTGCTAAGCGTCAGCTGCAAGCATCATGCTTGATCCTTCTCTGGATCATTATACGATATTAAGGAAGATGCGTTCACAAGAAGGAAGACATGGAAGGTTAAAGGATGATAGAGGTCAACAGAATGAAAACGATTGCATATGATTTAGGATTGAGGAGCCCACATTGTGACTCGAAAGATAGTGGACAATATGAGGGCAAACATCATTTTGTAGAACCCAAGTGATCTCGGACTCTTCAATCCTATGTATGATGGCTTGCCCGTCAAATGAACCCCTTCGGTTTCCTAAGTAGCTCCACTTTATTCCTTAATGTCTCTTTCTGTTTTTGTACCCGGACGCGTTGCTTTCTCTGATAATCTGCATGTCTTGGAAGAGGTAGGACATATCCATTTTACTCCAAGTTCTGACTCTTCGGGGTACTCAGCTAACATTTCGTTGTTCTAAGATATAAATCAGCAACTGTACAAAGTTGTATCTCTGCCGCTGTAAGAAGTGTGAGATAAGTCGACATCATTAGATGCTTCCATCTTTGCTCTCTTGGCCGCTTCATCTTCGGTGTCTCCCGCATTCCCTCCTTCTTCTCGGTCGATCCGCGGCTGGTATCTTGACCTTCTTAGTAGGCGCTTGTAGCGTGGGGCTTGGGTTTCTCCTCTTCTTGGGTGCGTCTTTGGCGGGTGGCGGACTCCTTGATCTTATTGACGAGGGTGGCGAAGCACCCTTGTTCGGTGGGTCGTAATCGTGTACCCGCTTCATGTGGTCGAAAACATTCCATAGCCTTGGAAAGCCATTGTCCTCAGCTGAGCGGTCACAGTCCTTGAATATACAGAGATGGGGCTTCTCTCCATGTCCGTACATTCCGTGGGCCTCACGTTCATGGCGAAGTAGAATAGCATTCGATGAGAATTGAATTCCTTGGCAGCTACTTTTTCTGCATCGATATGGTTTAAGGTGGAAATCCAGATGTTTGCTATATATGGTGATTAGTGCTTATATATACTGGTTGAGTTTGAAAGAGGTCTTACTCGTAATAACACTTGAGTTTTTCAGCTTTGTGTTCACAGTTGTCGATTTCTGCGAATGGGCAGTAGTAAAGACCATCCTTGTTGGCCTTAATCTTGTAAAATGGATGTGTGCGGCTAGATGGCCTGCTTTTTTTAGATCTTTCCATACTTTCGTAAGCGAGAAGCCCCAAATCTGAGGACGCTAGGTCCTGCCGAGGCCACATCTCCTGATCATACATAGGCGAATGAAGCGGCATGAGGCTTTGAGTATCTTCAAAGCTCATGGAGTTGATCGCTGACACTATGCGCCCGTTTTCTCCATGGAATAAACTGGCTTGGTCCGGAGAATGTATTGATTCGGCGACATTCAATAAAGGCCCTAAGGGAGCTCCAGATCCATGTTCCAGATGCTGGAAAGTAAGAGGAATATCCGAATATACGTAAGGCAATAATGCTGAAGACTCGTATCCTGGAAGACCGTCGTACCCTGGAAGACCTTCGTACCCTGGAAGACCGTCGTACCCTGGAAGACCTTCGTACCTTGGAAGACCTTCGTACCCTGGAAGACCATCGGATCCTGGAAGACCTCTGTGAATAACATATGGATTCAATGCATTCTGGCTACAAGCAGACAAATGTCAGTGAACGTCAAAACTTAAGTTTGAAAAACAATATGCTCACATCTCCTGGATCTGCTCCTTAAGGCAGATCTGCTTTTGTAGCAGTTCCCAAAAGGTAGGTTGCATCTCAGCAATTGATCAAGGACACGAATCTATGAGGCGAACAGTAGTAGCTATGTGAGAAAGAAGAGGTGAGTGATGGTAGGAATAGCTCTAGAAAGCGCATCAATTAACAAGCTGATGACTCTAATTTTATGAGGAGAGCAGTACTACTACATTCCCAGCTGTCCAGCCACCCCTGTCTCTCTAGTCTTTTCCATCTTCTCTTTTGAGAAACGAAATTAGCCATGAGGAACACAACTTCATCGACGCCTGGTAAATCCAGAGGTGTTACTACCAGTGGCGCATTCGAGCACCCATAAAATTCTAGAATGGCGCTGCGCGCGCAAAGCGTTGTCCATAAACATAACACCAATTCTGTTCTGGTGGTAGCGCTGCGCGCGCAAAGCGCTGTCCATTTTTGGAAATAACACCAACCCTATTCTGGTATAATGCTGCGCGCGCAAAGGAAGTTCGTTATTCTGTTCTGTTCTGGAATAGCGCTATGCGGGCGAAGCTTTACAAGGATTACCGTGGAGAATCAGCATTTGCCGAGGCAACCCTGCGGGTGGGCGCTGTCGGGCGCATACTAAATTGCTACCACTGGTTGACGTTGGGAACAAACCCCATTCGCAAGACGAGGCTTACATGTCGTCAGTACCTCGTCATTGGGAATGGGTGTCGCACTCAGTCGCCAATTTGCAACGGAGATTACAGAGAATGTTGAGAAAGGCGTCGGTCTTGAGAGCGTTTTAGAGAACCCTAAGGTTACAAACTATTCTCCATTCAAGTTTGCCTACTAACGAACTGTTATCGCAGTGGAAGCTCTCATATAGGAAATTGCCGCAAAAGTGCCAGAAGCGTATCCAAGCCATTACATCGCCGCCAAAGGAGGATTGTCTATTAAAAATACAACGTGTTCAGAAGTCCGAAATCGGCATTGACTCGCAATCACTCTTTGAATCATGGAGGAATCCGAGGAGCTTCTTCGACCACGACGCTTCAGTAGCGGTCCCCAAAGTCTACCTGGAGCTACAGCGTACGCATGACCCGATCCGTGCCCGAATCTATGCTGTCGCGCTCTACGCCCTGCGTCTCAAGGTGGACAAGGATATTGGACAAGTCATTTTCAACTCGTCGCTTGTTCACGACTCCCTGGAAGACGTTTCAAGATGGACCAATACGTTTTTGAAGTTCGGTGAAAGGATGAAGGCAATTGCAGATCATAATGGAGGGCTTGGAGCTTTAGTTGTTATTCCATCATCGCTCTTGACGATACGCCAGCGAGTTACCCATCCCCACGTTTGATCTTGAAGAATCTAATCGCGCTTCAAGGTGGACAGTGAGACTTAGTGACCGCGGATTTCGGCTTGCAATACGTCACTTACGGGGTCTCAAAGTCGATACAGTAGCTAAGAAAGCTGGGGCTCATACGGTCGTAGATCGTATCTATAGCCATGTTCTATGCAGGTTCATTCATGGGGCTATTGGAGACCCAGATGCGGACCATAATGAACAGATGGTAGATATGGAGCTTGAGGGGTTGGTTAAGAACGGGAGAATGGGTAAAGGAGCAGCAGCAGCGGGAGGAGGAGAAGGACGACGACGATAATTCGACAGATGATGAGGGGACGTTCGATGAAGATGAGTCATCGGCCAATGACCACTCGACACACATCAGTGCTACTTCGGCATACACAGGCGTGGATACTTCAGATCAAGCTTTTCGGGAGATTCCAAGTCAAGGGGAAATTCGAACGGCATCAACATTCGCGGATCAACAGATAAATGGTATGCATCATCTTTAAGAGTTTATGACACCATGCTTACGAAGGAGCCATGAGCAATTGTTCCCAATGGGACTCCTTCTCCAATCTGGCTTACCAAGATCGCTAAGCTGACAGATACGATCTTACACGCACGTCGAATGCCTTCCAGAGGCTTCTAGCTCCTTGTTCTAACAACTGTCTGGGACTTCATCAACACCAGGGTTTTGGAGTGGGTAAGTTCAAATCAGAACATCACGTTGATAAGCTATAGCTAACACAACCAAGATCCAAATCAAATCCCAATCAATACCGGCCACGAATCGATACACGATCTGTGGGCGGGCTATACGGCCCTAGATGACGGCTTAACAGACCACAACTCTTGGAATGTACAGCCTTTGACCTAACACTTTCAACCCGCCATGACTAGCTACAACGGTTGAGAAGTAATAAATAATATATCCGCCGACGGCGCAACTTTTACCTCTTCAAAGATGTATGTTGTCCAGCCAATGGTCAGTGGAAGAACCCTTTCGCCTTGCTCTGGGTCTTGCCCCGATATGGTTGGATTGCCCATAATTCTTATCGGTGTCATGGTGTGCGGCGCTTTTGCATTTGGGGGGCCTTTTGGATTGAAGGATTTTGGCGGACCAGGGGCTGGCACTCGTCTAATTTGATAGAGCGGACGCGTGAACTGGATATTTGTTACTTGAGATATTGTAGATTGGGGCAATATCCTAACCTCCTTAACTAAGTCCATGTCACACAACAAGGCCCATTTCTCGCCTAGGCTTTTGTCTGTACACATATTGCTCTTAGGATCGAAAATTGCCTGAGACAGCCAGTCCTCTAATCCTGCTAATATGCCTTTATCTTTGTGGCTCAATTCTTGCTGTGTAAGATGTGGTATCGGTGGCCCTGCTGCGGACATCTCAACGGATGGGCGGGGTAAGGTACACTGGAGGTATAAGAATGCAGGATAGATCAGAGAGTTCGTGTCCAGCTTACATTGGTTTCCTCCAGTGCTGCAGGGGAAGGCAGAAGGCTTTGCTCGATGCTTAAGTCGAAGGCGAGGGGGCGATGAGTCAAAGTATATTGGTGAGAGAAAATTCATTGCCGAATTTGTCTTGGCGGCAGACCCCGCAACCTATGAGAGAAGCTATTATCAAGTTGAGGCGCCAAAGCAACAGGCAATGTAGACTTGCTGCTGTTCTAATTTGGACTCATTTGCAGTTCCACCCTTCTGAACATAGGCGAGAATTCTGTTTTGATCTGATTCTCCCTTTGAGGTTGAATGTCTGACTGACTTCAGGATCATAGATCTCCATCTCGACCGCCTCTCTGAGCCACTTCTTCTCGTCTTATCTCATCCTGAGTCGATATATCAGCTGCCCAGCCCGAAATTTCTCCCCTCGCATGACTCACATTCGGCCCGGTTATGGTTTCGGGCAATTGATCCGTACCAAGGAATTGCCCTTGGGGTCCTCTTGCTCTTCTCTTTGCATGCTTGTGTCGACTTTCGTATACGTGTGATCTGCCACTGCGTGGCGTATGTCCCAACTTCTCTTGAAGTTTCTGTCTCGCAACGCGCCGTTTTAATATCCGTGTACGTTGTTTCGGGTTGACATATAAAGGAGTTTCCCTCGTAGATACTGGAGTATCTTCTCGGTGAGGTTGATGTTGAGGTATCCTTCCCGTAGTAGGGTATGGAGTTGGACGCATCCCCCTTGAAGAGGAAAGCTGAGATGTCTGACGTGAAGGTAGGTCAATAGCCGTCTGAGGCAACTCTGGAAGCTGAGGGTCTGGGGTCGAATTTCGTACTGCATGAAGCCGGAGATTCACTTCGTGGAGAAGCCTCAAGATTGGGTCTTCAATGGGAGGGTTATATTGTTCGAAGAACTCTCTTGCCGGTTTAGGTTTAGCATAGAATTCTTTCATCGCCGCAGGGGGAACGAAGAGACGAGCTGAGTCACGGTGAGCTTGTTCTAGACGAATAGGTTCTTCTGATATTGAATTTGGTGAAAAGGGAGACTTTTCTGATTTTATGGATGGCATCCTTACGGAGGATACAACTTTTTCCGGCATTTTTGTCTCGCATCGTCCTTAATGATCGCTGGGTCCAATCTCAGGATGAGCTGGCTCCAGGGTGAGCTGGCTCCAGGGTGAGCCTGAGCTTGCACCAGGCTCCGCTATTCTTTTACTAGCTCATCATTTCCGGTCCCGCGCAGCTCGTCCTCGTCAATAGTGTTCCAACCCATCTCCCCCTTCGGATCACGGCGGCTTTTAAATCTGCTGATCACTATAACGCCTTGCAACGAAATTTATATAACGAGACACGAGCATACTCAACTCACGCTCAATTAAAAGTCAACACCCTGCTAACTTCCCAGGTTGCGCGCAGCGTCTCGCATCCAGGTCCAAGCATGGCAGCGATGATGGGGTTCCAGCCTCGCGTATCGGTTGAAACAACTTTAGGTAGTCAACGTTCGTTTCTTGCTCTCACTATCTCAGTCTTTCCTTGCTTCCCATCCGATTCGGGCAGTGGATTCGCCACCCTCTACGAGCAGACACTGTTTGCCACTGTGCAGGATAGCCAATTTCCAGCCAATATTCAACATATTTTGCTTGATCGATCTAGCGGTGGTACTTTGATATGGCAAGGCTTCCAGCTGATTCAAGTCGACTCCGATCCATGCCCACGCGAGCTCACCGTGGAATTCTGGAGTGAGGGGAAAACTGAAAGAATAAACGTTGGCGTGAAGGTAGTGCCATTTCGTGGTCCACCCAAGGTCAATTAGTAGACCTTTCCCCCTAGCAATTGGCTTTGACTCATAGCAGTATCCTCAACAAACCCTCACCGAGGGACCACCAAAAAGAAACAGATGGCCTAAGAGCGATTGGATGCCACAAGCTCAGACGCCATATGGTAGTGAAGGTGGAAGTCACACAACTATAGAAGATGAAGATAGGAGTTTTGATGAGACGCGGTCTTTGGATAGTAGCTGCTCCCAAGGTCACAGGGGAAAGTATAAACTCTTGTTTGTCAAAAACGACATGTCGGGCTCCTAAAGGTGTACGGGTTCAAAAGTATTTGTGTAGATCGAATCTACAAATATAAAATCATGCATAGGATCGATTGTAACTAGCCCATTGCGTATTGATTGACAAGCATTGCTTCTCGAACATCCTATTACCGTATTCTGCAACAGACTATTGCCGAACGCCTCCCAAATCCCACTACAGGCTCTCCCTAGATGCGAGGAGTAGGAGCTGCGGTGGACTATAGTACGGTAGATCAGAATTCGATGGGTGATTGTGGCGCCAATGCGGACTAAAAGGGGCAATAATTATCCTTGACCCCTTGCACTCCTGAAGGCGCTCTTCCGGTATCTAGGATCCGAAGGGGCGTGAAAGCTTAATAAGGACACTCCTCTACGTTTCATCTGCATCAAGGCCAGTAAAGTGATTTCAGAAGCATCACGGTCAAAACCGCTATTATGGGCTTATTCCTCCCATTTCCTCCCCTACCGCGACCCGTCGATGTCGTTCATCTTACTCCAGTCCTACCGACAGTCGTCGATACCATCGCAGTACATTTTATTCGCGACTCTTGCGGTGTTCTCTCCTCTAGTTTAGGCGTCCTGCAACTCACTTTTAATCCATTAGCTTCGCCGCCAGACCTGTATCTTTAGGTTAAAATTCGTTTTCGATTTTATACGGGTTATTTTACTTGCTCTAGGTATGTTAGAGGTAATTATATTATATAATAATAATTCGAGGCTTATTTGAATTCTGTGTTTAATATTAATTAACTTAATGAATAGGAATAAAGAGTTAACTAGTTTATAATATCCTATATTATTACTCTAATACGTGTATAATATTCGTAGAGGTATATCTTCTCTCTAGATAAATATATTAAACGAATATTTATCGTTAAATATAGGTTATTTATTTATAGTATATAATCGAAAGATATTTTAGCCTTCTTTAGCTTCGCTTTAATATTATTATTATTATTATTCTCTACTTTAAGTAGTTCTTATCTTTAATTAAATAAATTCGGGTTATTATCGTCTTCGTATATATTAACCTATAATATAAATAGTGTATAGAAGCGATCTAATTCTAGACGATCTTTAGTATAACTTTTATATATTTTTTTACCTTTAATTTAGTTTATTTTTAGATTTTATATATTCTTTAATATCTTTAAAAATAGGTATTTAATATTTTTAGATAGTTTTTTAATTATTATATTATCTACCTTTAAATATTAATATCTATAATATTAATAAAGAAGATAGGTTTAAATAAATATCTCCTTCTTTAAATTAATAAAAGTAAATCTAATTTATAAACTATAATAATTCGGTATATAGATTTCGTTATTATATATTACTATATAGGTTATTATACGCGTTGATTTCGTCCTCGTTTTTATACGTAGAAATAGTCCTCGACGAATAACGAATAGCGCCTTAAACGAGTCGGGGGTAAATATTAATTTAATTATTAACCGAAATCATAGGAGGCTATCTATATTTATATTAATAAAACTATTAACTAAGAATATAGGCCTAAAAAGTAATTTTAAAATAAAGAGTATCCGTATAAAGACGAGGGTCTAAAGTAATCCTAGTAAATCTAAACTATATTAATTATTTCTTATTAATCCAAACTATATATTATAGGCTCCGTTTTAACCTTAAGGTTATAATTCCCCTTATACCTAAAAGGTTCTTTTATTCTAACTACCTTTAAGTACCTCCTTCTACTTTTTATATCTCTCTACTACGGGGCTGGCTCCCTAAGATAACCGACTTCACCCTCGACTTGATTTCTAAAGGAGAAGAACCTACATCAATACTCATATAATTAGAGGCACAGTGGCCCCAAATGGTGGGCTACGTCGATCTTAGTTAGCTGGAACATATCACACAGATAGTGGGAAAAGAGGATGATGATACAGCACTGATGAAGATTGAGTATGAATTAGAGAATAGAGAAGGGAATGGCGAAAGGGCACGAGATGTCGACGAGGTTGATTCAGAAACAAGCGATCTAAACTGGGATGTGATGCGTGAGAGGTATAAGGATCTCAGATAACGAGAAGCGGAGACAGAGAAAAGGGAACTTGAAGAAGGAAATATTAGTGGCGTGAAGGCGGAATGGTGTTGCCATTACAGAATTACGACGACATTCGTCGAAGGAAATTGCACCGAGCGCAACTGCGAGCATAAGCGTTGTCGACAATGCTATAACCTCGATACAAGAGGAAACAGAACAGGCGTTAAGGATTGAGATTGCTTTCATTTGCCAATCAGGTCGCCTTCATCACTGGGCCAGTACCTCCTCCCCTATTTACGTATATGAGCCGCTAAACCGCTTCCCGTTACCAGCCGAGACTACGGTTCGTCGATATCTTCTACATTAAGTGAAATGGTAGGGAAGAATTCCATCACCGGATTTCTTTATTTGGAGGTGATGATTTAGCGAGCGAGATAATCAAAACGTGGAATGCAATCACTGTGAACCGTAACGCACGCAAGCCGTTATGTATAATCGTGATTATTTTATATCTCTTACTGCGTCTTTTACTACCGCCTTTACGGGATCAAAGTCCCTTAACGATCCTAACTTTAGTATTAAGGCCGGGGGTCGATTAATATAGGCGGAGGACTTAATAATAACTAGGTATAGAGGTTAACCTATTATTTATTAACTAACTATATATACTACTATTAATTTATCTTTTCGTCGATTTTATATATACCGGTTTATATAGTTAGTAAAGCTTCTACTCTATTAAATTATTAAAATTTTTATTTTTATTTATAAATTTTAAATCCCCCTCTTAATAATCCCCTTTAATTATATTTTATATAATAGTTACGGTTAATTTATTTAATTTATCCTAGTTAAAAATAGAGTTTAAATAAAACTTAAATCGGTAGGTATTAGAATATATATTTTAATTAAGAGTTTTAATTTATTTCTATATAAAAGGATAGAGTAAAAAGTAACCCTACTTTAAATTTAAAGAAATCCTTATTATCCTTTAAGCCTAGCTTTTTTCTAACGGTTATTTTCGAGTTATTTTAATATACTCGGTCTTTATTACCGGCTATATCTAGAATAAAGCTTTTTCACAGTTATAAATTAACGTAAATTACGGGGGTACGGGAAGAATATTTTCTTATATTAATACTCGGCGTCAGGCCAATAAGTTTATAATAACGTTAATATACTCTACTAGCGTATAAGTACGGGAGGATTATTTTCTTATATTGAATATATTAAAGTACTTCCCTTACTAGTTTATATTAATTAACAAATCGAGCGAATTAAAACTATATCTCTATAGTTCCCCGGTATGTCCTATTCTTACTTTATTATACACCCGGTTCCCTATACCCCTATATCGCCTCTTCTATCTCTTTTCGTTAGCGAAAGGGCTATTTAATAAGGCGATAGAAAATATAATATAAATAAAATAAGGGTTAAAGAAGGAGATAAGTAGTATTATAAATTCCTTATATCTCGAGGCTTAGTTCCTATATTAGAAATTAAATTTAAATAACTAGTAGAACTTATTAGATTTAAATAAGAATATTTATAAAATATTTTTAATATCGTATTTAAATATTAGGGTTACGCCTACCTAATAAAGGATAAAACGAATCTAGTAATAATAAAACTAGTTATATTCTAAATACTTAAAGTTATAATCTTATTAGGCTCCCGTTATACTATTATTTTTTATCTTTAAATCTTATTACCGGTAAAGATAAAGTCCCTAGAAGTATTAATATAAAACGGAATAAACTCTTTAAGAATTTTTAAATCTCGCTAATAATAAAGTTTATACCGAAATCTAAATTATTTTATTCTAGGCGAGAGAACTACGCTCTTAACGACGATAACAATAATAATAAAAAGGATTTTTCGTTCTAAAGTTTTAGTTCTAGCGATTTTATCTCGTCTTCTAATTCTTTATCGGAAGAGGAAGGTTATAAGACTTTTTAAAAGAAACTTTACGCGATAATAAAGAAAGTGAGAAAGCTTAAAAAGAAAAAAGTTAAGAAACCGAGTATAAGTTAGAAAACTATATTTAAAAGGGTAAAAGATAGAGATTCTAATTCTAATAACGGTATTATTTATAGTAAGACTCGATTTAGGAGAAAGACTCGCGGTAAAGAGGAGAGAGTTAAAGAAACGAAGTAGATTAAGAAAAAGAAGAAGAAAAAGAAAAATAAAAGTATTAAGACGGAGTTTATACGAATTAATTACTTATAGAGTAAAGATAAATATAAGTATATTCTAAAGAAGTCGAGCGAGAATACCGAAATAAGCGAATATAAATAATATACCTTTAATGTCCGCCGTATATTTAATTAAGAAAATAAATATTCGGGTATTTACCTCGATATTATAAATAAACTATTTAAGATTATTTTAAAGTATATTATAAAAGAAGTAAAAAGTATCTCTTTTAAAGAAGATTCTCTTTATATTAATTTAAATACGATCTTCCTCTTTTTTAAAAAACTACGTATTTATTTAAATAATCTTAGGGCGTAGACTACTTTTAAAATGAAAAAAAAAAGACGAAGGAGACTACCCTTAAGGCTAGATATATTAAAATATTTATTAAATATCTTAATAAAGACTATAATAAAATTAAGAAATCTCTTTATTCTTTACTCGAAAATAGGAAAATTACTTTTAACTTCCTCTAGGCACTTTTTAAAAATAATAAAACTATATATACTTTTATATATAATACGGACGAGGAGCCTAAAGCTTTTAAAATCGATTATACTAATTTAATAAATAAAAAAACTTACCGAAACTATATTTAAATTTTATTAATTTATTTAAAATAGGATTTATCGCTTCTAAAGAGTAATTACTATAAGGTCGAAGGGCGCTACCTCGAATATAATAATAAATACTTCGGAATAAATAATTTAAAAATTACGGTTAATAAGTTTAAAGAATTATATAATATTTCTAATTTAATTTATTATCCTCTAAAATATTATTAAAATTATAAGAAGTTAAAAGAATAAATAATCGAGTATAATAAAAAGTTCGTCGTCTTTAAAAATATATAAAATCGTTTTTAAAAAGATATAATTTTCTATAAAATATTCGATTAGTCTTTCCGAGATTTAGAAACTTCTAACTAAGTTACTTTAAAAGAATTAAAGAATTATAAAAATTAATATCGACGGTAGGGTAATAATAAATCCCGCGACTTTTAGGTATATTAATTTTAATTATTTTATTTCTATATTTAAATCCGAGGATAAGAATATTCTTAATAATTTAAAATCTTATTATAACGATAAATCCGAGAGTAATTTAAATAAAGAGGGCGAATATTATATAGTTTAATTTAATAATAAAAAGAAAAAGTCAAAACTAAAGAAAAAATTAATTAAAAATAAAAAGCGCGATATTTATTATATTATTAATTTACTAGTCGATAAAGAGGGTAATATAATTTAAAAAAAGAATATCGAGGAGATTCTAAAATAAAAGAACTTTAGTAAATATAAATTTATTAAAAAAGAATATTTTATTACGAGTTTTATTATACTCGGCTTTAACTTAAATAAAAAACTTTAAATCGAATTTACTATTTCTAGTATTAATAATATCGAGTAGAATAAAAGCGCTTTCGACTCGCTCGTTATATTATATAACTAGAAAGATATTTTTAAAACTTTTATAAAGTCTTATATATATAAAGTTAAAAAGAATATTAATAATATTATATAAAATTAATATTAATTTTAGATCTAATATATATAATTATATTAATATCTCTATTTAGGTAAGGGGTATAACTTTATAATAATATTATATAAACTATTTAATATAGGGAAAATATTTATAACTAAAAGTATCGCCGAGCTATTTAAGAAACTACTCTATATTAATTTTACTACGTCTATTTTTATAATAAATTAATTTATATCTTAGGCGGTATCTATTAGAGAGTTTAAAATAAAAGATAACGATATCGAAAAGAGCCTCTTTATAATATTTAATATTACTTATATATAGGGTACGGTTTTATTTATTAATAAAATAGATATCTTCCTCGAAAAGCGGGAGCTTCACGATATCGGCCGTAATATATTTATTAATATCTTTCTATATATATTAAAGTACTTCTAGGGTATATATTAATAAAGCGGTGAGCTCGTATTCTACCGAAAAAGACGGAAAAAGCGCTTAAATCTGTTTAGCTCATATACTAGCCCTAGAGATCGATTTGATACCGAAGTTACTAAATACGCATTTAGTACCTCGATTTATTTTAAATAATTTTGAATAAATTAAAATAAGTTAGTCTAAGTAGTACCGGCGGTAGATATTAGATATATATAATAATAAGTAAATTATATAGTCTATAATACCGCGCTAGCTTAGGGGGTATTACGCGCGTATATAATTTTCGTGAATCGACGTAATTTAAAATCTAAATTAAATTAGTATAGTTATAGCGCTCTATATAGTCTTAGCGAGCTACCCGGCGCTAATAAAGAATCACGGATTTAAAATCTTAAATCCGAAGTTACTATTTTTAGGTTTTTTATTTAAAATAATTTTTTTTTTTTTTTTTTTAGAATAACGTTCTCTTTTTATTATTTTTCCGCCTAAAGTAGTAAAAAGCGTATTTAGTACCTCGACTTTCTCGTACGGTCTCCCGCTTTACCGATATACTCTTTCTAATAATTAATTATATTATAATATTTAACGAGGCTTTTTAATCTTGTATTTATATTAAAATTAAATATAGAGAACTCGATATAAAGATTAGAAAGAGTATCTAGAAATTATTTATTAATAAAGTTAAAATATTACCGGGTATAGATATTATAGAGATTATAAAAGAAAATTACTCGAAGTTATTTAATTTCGTTATTAACGGACGAGAGGTATAAAATACTCTTTTCTTTATTTTATTCCTCGTTCTTTATTCTTTCTCTACTTTTTATTCGCCGTACTTCGGACGTAATAAGTTAATAAGAAACCCGTAATAAATTAAGAATATAATCCGTATAACTTAATCTCTAGCCCTTATTAATAAAGAAATACTTAATATAAAGTAATTCCTTTTAGTTCTCTTCGTTGGTAATATTTTCGTTAAAGATTTAAAAAAACCCGGGTATAAAGAGACCCTTAAATTTTATATATAATTAAAAAAATAGTTTAAGGACTTAATTATAATAAAAGTAGATAGAATATATAGGGTTTTCTAGATTAAATAAATAATAATAGATTATTTTATAGTTTATTTATAGTATTAATACCTAGGGTTTTAATCGCTTTTAGTATTTTTAATTTAAAATCTACCTTTTATATAAAGTAAAATTATTAATAATATCTCGAGTTATAGTTCGTAAATTAATCTTTATATTAATAAATCCTCGCCGGCTATAATTAATCTTTATCGAGGATAGAAATTATATATATAGAGCGAGTAAATATATTTAGACTAGATTAAATTAAAATCGGCGAATAAAATCTAATAGCCTTATATTTCTCTATTAATAATTTTACTTTAAAGTTAAAAGCGCCTAGATCTTTATTTATTATATTTATTTCTCTTTTTTATAGTACCCTCGACGAGAGAACGTTTTATTACTTTTCTAATAAAATTTTATTACTCGTTTATTTCCGCGGTAGTAGTAATCTTTTATATATTTTATATCTATAAGATACTAGTTATCTTAGAGTATATATAGGAATTAATTACTTTAAAGAAAATATTAATATTTATAAATTTTTAATAGAGATATCCGAACTCTAAATCCCTTTAAAATAGACCCGTAAATAACGGAGTATTAAAGTAATAAAGGAAAGTGAAGAAATTCGGAAGAAAAATATACCTAAACTTTAATAGTACTTTATATACTCTATTATTAATTATTATATATATAATAAGATAAGAGAGCCTTAAAACGACTTTATATCGATAATTTCTTTAATTATTTATTTACTAGCCCCCTCGTCCATTTAAATCTTTATAGAGATTAATAATTTTAATATTTAGAATCTCGAAGTAGAAAGAGGCTAGGTTCGCTAGAAATTTAATAAAATTAAAACGGAACGAAGATATAAAATAGAGGTACTTAAGAAGTAGATTTTAAATAATATAATAAATCGTAGCTAGATTCGGTATTATCGATACCGATCCTTTACTACGACTAATACCGAGAACCTATATATAAACTACTTTTACACGCTATGCTCCGGGTATAAATATCCGCGTAATTTAATAGTAGAAAAATACCATTTAATAGATATAGAAGAGAAAGCGCTAGAGTAAACGGAAGAACGTCAATTGGACGAATAGGAAGGATATCGATTTTATTAACTTTAGTTAAGGTCAATCTAGATCAAGCGAGTATAATCTCCTACTCAATTAACTCTTTATTAGTAAAAGTATAAAATTCGGGGCCCACGACCCAATACCCCTTTTATCTTGACTACTCTATTCCCGGTTTTACTACTACCCAAATTCAGAATCCTAATAGTATATAGGTGTCATTACCGTTGACGCCCGTGAAGAACCTAAAGGTTATATCGGTAAGTGGGGAGGAAATTTCCCTTGGGTTCTTACTTTCACCGTCTAATGCGGGCGCTCAGAGCACTATCTGGTCTCGGACCGTAGATCCTCCTCCTAGACTCCCAGGTCTAGTTATATACAGGCCTTCGACCGGGGAAACGACCCGCTTCGTGTCTCTTTAGTCTGTCGATCCTCATTGCGCCCCGTTTTAACGGCATTTAGAACTATACCGAGCGTTCATCGCTTTTTATTTAAGGAGTGCTTGCCAGGGTTATTCTTATCTTTCTTTCTTTCATCCTTTCCTATTTTTGTGGTCTTCCCGACTTCTCAAATCAATCAATATACCTAAGAAAGTCGTACTCTTCGGAGTGGGCCTTACCTCCGCTACCGTCTTTACTGTAGGTACCTGGGGTATGGTCACATTATTCAAAGTCAACTTTACTGCTATTTTCATTGGTATTCCACTTTGCCTTCCGTTGATTACTTTATTTTAGTGTATCGCTGTGGGCTTAGGATTAATTGAATAGACCTATATCAAAGGTTATTCACCTAACGAAGGATACCCTTTCTAACTCGTTTCGGTAAGCTAATTAACAAAAATAGTCACGCCATCACCATCCAATTACAGTCAATGATATACAATACTCTATGCTGGGCGACGGGCCTGCGACAGTTCTGAACCCCGCCTTAAGGACTTCTCTTCCTCGCTCCCTCTACCATGAGCTTTACACTAGACGGACAGAGTATCTTTGTTAGGAAGATAAATAAAAGGATCTCGAAATACAAAAAGAGAAAAAGAGAAAAAGAGAAGAAAAAAAAGGTGTAAACAGGAGAACGCGTGTGGAGGAGGGTTTTGGCGTATGGTGGTCGGATCATGCAGACAATGTTGAGGTAAGCTTTTCAGGAGGAATGGTGAAGGAAAGGGTTCCTATACATACCTTGCCCTTCAGAAAGAAGAGAGCACATCGCCTTACCCATAACGCTCTACAGAGATCAAAGCATTCCTTCTCCCTTCCCTTTCTTTTGTCATACTTGAGTGCTTGAAATCTTCTCTCTGTGACTTTGTGACGGGGAGTAGTTGGGAAAGTCTGAATCACGACGATACGCCTAATTATATTGTCCTCGGGGAGATGTTGCGCGAGAACGCCGCCATGGATTGATCGCCCCGTCGTGGCCCGCAGACTGCTAGAGGCGTATCGGACCGTAAGCCGTCTTCGCAAGAGCTTTTGTCAATCCTAGGGAGTAGAAGCCTCGTCAAACATCATGTAGAGCTGGGCAACGGACTGGCTCGAGGCGAACGCCCGCGGCTCATTTGTGACATTCTTTGTATATAATCGTAATCGCTCTGGTGGGGATACGCTAGCGGGGTCGGGTCCTGGAGCACCTTAGCGCGTGAACCCTCGTTCTACATATTCCCCCACCAGCTCCTCACAATAGCTAGCCATCGCAGTTGAGCAACATGTCGCAGAACCGCCAGTCCCGATGGTCATGCCAGACTTGCTCTCAAGACTTTCCAAACTATGAGCATTTACGCGGACACATTGAAGCTTACGAGGTTCCATAAGCTTGGTCCGTGCAAGGCAAATTCCAGGCTGATACCCCCTAGATTCACGTGCGGAAATTGCTCGCCGAGCTTCAGAAGGCAACGTCGCATCAGCTGTCGAGCCTTCTTACGGGGACCTGGGACAGGTCGGAGGATGAGAATGATCGCGGCCTGGCCCTACCTGAGACGGCTATCGAGGGCTCCCTCAATGACGAGTACCACCTTACTTGCCCTCACGCAGGATGCTCAGGGAAGCAGAAGACAACATACTCCAAGAAAAATAATTTAGTACGACACTATACTACCCGTCTGACTTTCCTCGAACTTGAGACATACGGAGGCTGAAGAAAATATTTCAGATATTGAGATCAATGAAACGTGTGCATTCTGTAAACGTTCCTTCACTCGACTGCGCCAATTGGTTAGGCACTATGACAGCAGTTGCAAGGTTAAGCAAGATGGCATCTACCGAGATCAAGAGCAACGCCAAATCATCAAGCGCAAGAAGCATTTGTGTGAGGAAGCAACCAAGCAGTTAGACGCACAGCTGTCTATGAAAAGCGTCACCAGGCAAAGGACGCCAGAAGCACTAGCAATAAGCCACGATATTGGCGAAGTGGATGAAGGTAGCAGTGAGTCAGGTTTGTCAGCCATGCAATTTAATGTGGCAGATGGCTCATTCATTGCAGAAACCTCGACTATCAAGCAATCATCACGCTCAGAAGAGCGACGCCCCCTTCAGAAACGCAGGCGCACCGGTGCAAATATCTCTTCTGGGTCCTTTCCCACGGCCGAACCGAGTCAATCTCATCAAGTATACGAGAAAGGCGATATATGTGGGGCAGCTAGTGTGTTCATCTCATAGAATATTGAACTGGTCTGACTCGCGTACATAGCATCCGAAACGACGACTCCTCACAATACAAATACAGATTCCAGTACCGAGACTGCACGTGTCCCAGGAGTCGCACCCACGGGAATGGATTCAACCGTAAGCACACGGCAAGAAGAGGAACCTCTGTCCAACGAGGGTCTGCTCAGAGACCAAGGACTTGCAACAGGTATGAGGCGTCGGCTACATGTGCTGTGGCGAGAGCTCACTGATCGCCAGACTTCCTCCTCACTGGTGATGTCTACGAATTGACACTCGGAGACGTTCAAACTCTTGCGACATCAGATCAAATCCTGGGACAGATACTATTAACAGATCCCTATCTGCAATATCATCCATCATTTATCACCATATCAATATCTGCGAGCTCCAGGGACCACTTTACTTTACGACGCCGAAAGCTAATGTAAACACCTATCAACCTGAGTATCACTCAATACTTCCTCTGGATATATGCAACGCGGACAGATCCAATAGGTTCGTAGCACCACTTGTTTTGCCAGGGAACCATCACCAGGTTTCCTTCCCCTTTGACTGGCCCAACCTTATCGACATGTTTCTCATCCAGCGTACTCTTGATGTAAATTGCGCCTTGGTAAGCCCGCACATCCACCACCACTGCTACCGTATTTCTGGGAGGATCCTCGCGGATGTTTCTGGATGGATTTATCCAATCGAGGACTTCGCAGTCACCGCATTTGGTCTGAGATATATTTAGTATCCGCTTTGAGCTCTCGGAAAGTGCCATACCTCATCCCTACACCTGTTAACCAGCTCGCCGTCTGTGGAGTCTTCAATTCTAATCTTTGTAGCCATCTTAAAGGATGTCTGGCTGGCTCTTGCCCGTCGCTAGGTCAGGTTGGCGTCGATCTTTGAGATAGATGAATATATATACAATCTCCTGGACGCACGGGAACTCGTAAGCTCATCCAGCAAGACAATGCGACATCTTTACCTGACGAATGTATACCTGGTAATGAGCTTGTAGAAGCTTCTGAGATAGATAGCACTTGTATTAAGATAGGCCGGGTTGAATGCGGTCAGTATGTTGAAATTTGTCTGGAAGACCGCGTTCACGCGCAGGAGTTGGCGGCGTGTATGTTGGAGGGAATTCAGGTAGTCCAACCGCACCAGGCAGTGAAGGGTCTAATGCCGACATAGAGACTATCAGCATTCTTCGAATCGTTATCATCGCGAGGGAGGGGACTGCTAAATACCGCTGAGCCGGATTTAGATTAAACAACGAGATTATCTGATCCTACACAGGCGCTGTGCCTTGATGCCGCATGAGGACGTCCACTGTCGATGAAAGTAATAGCGCCCAGCGCCAATGAGGTGTAATATTAAAACTGTGTAAAGTCAGCGTTGAGTCCCTTACCTATGAGCTGATTCTGTGATTAGTCATGAGCCGCTACTCGTACAAACGAAAGGCGGCCTACCTTTCCTCTTTAGGATTGGCTTGCCATCGTCGCATAATACCTATCGACGTGCATAAGACTTTAGCAAGAGGGTTGTTAAATATGGACGCAGACTATAGTAAAATATTACAAGTATGACGGTATACTCGCCACTGTGATATCTCTGAAATGTGGCTTGTTCAATTTACACGCTTATACAGAGCCTTCGGTGGATCTAAACGACTAGCAAGCTTCCTTTTCTTACCTGATCTGCAATCGCCATGATCAGCCTCTAGAGGACTTGGGCAGACCGGTCGCTTCTTACTCTCTGCTTTTTGGACCGAGTTGGTAAGGGACGTCCTACAAGCCCGATATCTTCTAGACTATGGAATATCGTGGTCTGCAGATCCGAATTACTCATCTAGGTGCTATTAACGGATGAACCACATTAAGCTATATAGAAATCCGCTGATCTTCCGTCGCTCAAGATAGTGGACTTTAATATTAATATTAATAATATCCTCGCGATAACGGACGTAGAAGTATACTCTCTTATAATATATATAATATATAGAGTAAACGTCCTTTAGACTAAGTACCCCTAGATTTATATTATTAGTAACGAGTTTAAATCGAGTATTATAGAGCTTCGTAAACGATTTTAAGATAATTTAAATATTATTATAATATATAATAAAGTTTTAATATAGGTATCGACTTATCTCGAAAGTAAATACCCTATCGAGTTTAAAGAAAAAACTCGCTATAAAAAGAGTAAAAGTAATATTCGATTTATCTTTTAATTTATTTAGTTAAAGTTATATACTTCTTCTAAACTCGCTTATATATCTAATATTATCGAGGCGTGGCTCGTCGCCTAGAAATAATATATTAAATCGGAAGTAATCGGCCTTAAATATATCGTTTAAACGATTTAATAAATCCCTCTATATCGGTAAAGCGGGAGACCGCACGAGAAAGTCGAGGTACTAAATACGCTTTTTATTACTTTAGGCGGAAAAATAATAAAAAGAGAATATTATTTTAAAAAAAAAAAAAAAAAAATTATTTTAAATAAAAAACCTAAAAATAGTAACTTCGGATTTAAGATTTAAAATCCGTGATTTTCTACTAGCGCCGGGTAGCTCGCTAAGATTATATAGAGCGCTATAACTACGCTAATTTAATTTAGATTTTAAATTATATCGATTTATAAAAATTATATACGCGTATAATACCCCCTAAACTAGCGCGGTATTATAGACTATATAATTTACTTATTATTATATATATTTAATATCTACCGCCGGTACTATTTAGACTAGTTTATTTTAATTTATTTAAAATTATTCAAAATAAATCGAGGTACTAAATACGTATTTAGTAACTCCGGTGTTAAATCGATCTCTAAGACTAGTATATAAGTTAAATAGATCTAAACGCCTTTTTCGTCTTTTTCGATAAAATACGGGCTCACCGCTTTATTAATATAAATATATTCACTATTTAATAAAGATATGAACGACCGATATAATCGAGGGATAAAGTTATTATTAAAAATATAACGAAAATTAGAGGTTTTCGGCGAGTTTATATTATCGTCTATACTAGTTTTAAAAGATATAATAATATCTAGGCTCGTACTCGTCGGTTATAACTTTGGATATTCCTATAACGTAAGGTTTATTAGGTTATTATATCGTAAACCTCTATTTTAAAAAGAGCCGAGCGAGGTAATAAATACGGGTTTGAAAAGTCTTTTATAAATTAATTTAATTTTATAGGATATATAGAAATATATACCTAGGCGCAGCTAACATTACTCTACTATTATTAAATATTAATAATTACTCTACTAGGTAGAGCGATTCCATTTACGCTTCCTAGACGAAAGACTCGTTTTCGATCCTATTAGATCGAATGTATTTATATCCTTCTAACTATTAATTTAAATACAAAAATATATATCTCTTAAATACGTACTATAACCTCGTTCCCTAGTTTTATTATTATAATTAGAGAAGATATATATAGAGGCGTTTAAAAGAGTAGTAGTAATAATAACTACTTTCTACCCCGATATCCCGGATCTATCTATATCGAATAACTTTCGATTAATTCCGAAGATATCTTTTAATGAAGTTTCTAGTAACTTAACGTCGTAGTAACTATCACTAAACCAATATCGGAAACAATCTCGAAGTCGAGTTAGAAAGCTAGTACCCTTTGTTATATATATACCGAAAAAGTCGCGAATAAGAGTATCGAAAATTTAAATATAGTAGGAGACGTTTTAGTATTAAATAAGAATAATAAGTCCGCCTATTATATATAAAAGATTATTGTAACTAGAGAAAGGTTCTTAACTACCTAAACTAGTACCGAATATTTACTCGAAAAGATCCTATTTATTCTCCTATAAAATATATAAACGATATTAACGAGAAGGCTTTCGCTCGAGCCTTTTAATCTCGAAGTTTATATTAAAGATCCTTTATCTAGAGGACGCCGTAGGTAGTTACTTCCTCTTCTTTACGTAATATAATTATTACCTATAAACGAACGCGCGTTAATAGAGTAGAGATATCTCCTTTTTCGATCTAGTATTTTAGAAACTTTATAATATCGTTAAATCCGTTAAAATCTTCTACGGAAATATATATAACGTTATTAAATAATACTACTAGCCGAGTATATATAAAGTGTAGAATACTCTAATCCTAGGGTACCGACTAAATAAGCGGTAATATATTTTATTTATAATATATTATATCTTTTAAGTGAATAGAGATAGAAGTTAGAGAGTTTCTATCCGTAAATAAGAGTAATATATTAAAATTAAAAATCGAGGAGTTTAGTCGAAGGTTTACGATTTTATTATAATTACCTCGTCGAATATTATTATTTAAAAATATCTCGCGTAGTATAGTATCCTTATATTATCTCCCTATAAAGAATATTATAAAAGGGTACTATTTATCTAGAGCTACTATTTTATAAATAATATTTAAAGTTCGAGTATTATAATAAAGGTATAAACTTTCTCTACTAGAGAGATAAAATTATTTAATATAATTATAAGTATTTATTCTTTCTTATTATCGATTTTGGAAATACGAATAAATTAGTAACTCTTTACTAAATCGGTTTATTTTATATAAACTAGGGTTAATAAAGGGAGGGGAGGGGGGGGGGAGAGGGGGATAATATAAATTTAAAAATACTTTTATTTCGTTAATATAGGTTACTAGCTCTCTACCGAAATCTTATAATCTCTTAAAAATACCTCTTAATAATAAAGAATAGAGTTTACGATTTGGAGAAAAATAGTTAAAGTTTCGAGGTAGCGCGAAGATTAAATTTAAATATCTATAATTCGACTCGTCCGTCTTCGTCGATTTTAAAAACGTTACGCGCTTGACCTAAATCTTCGAACTTAAAGGATACTATAAACTAAATATTAAATATTATATTCCTACGATAATTAAGGAGTATTTACTATAGTCTAGTATTACTCTTTTTAATATTACTAGTTTTAATTTAATAAAAAATCGGGTCCCTCCCGATTTTAGACTCTTTATAGAAGTTAAACTCGAGTATCTTTATAGAAAATACCGTATTATAATAACCTAGAAGTTCCTCTACTTACCTAGCGATAAATAGTAGATTATAAATCTTTATTTTAATTATAAATTATCTTATAAAGACTCCCCGATATTAATTAAAAACTAAATAAACTTATAAGTCTCAATTAACCCTTATATCGGGATATCCGAGAGGACTACGCTAACTCTAGGAACTTCTACGATAGTGATATTTTCCGGTAAATAAGATACTACTAGGATAATTAAAACGATATAAATATAAAATTAATATAGAGTCAATATAATAATATATAATATAAAAAATATTAATTATTCTATAAAGGATTTAGTTTTAATATACTAGAATCTTAGAGTTACTTTAGTCTCAATAAAGTTAGCGGTAGAGCTTAGCCCGCCGTTTTAATAAATATCTATAATAATACTCCTATTAAAGTCTACCCTATAATAGATCGTTTAATTTAAAAGAGAGAAGTTAACGCCCTTATTAATATATTTATATAGGGTATCGTTAATAATAACGTAAATGACGTCTATATATAGAAGTAAATAAATAAATAGTATATATTCTAAATTATCGACTAATTACGGGTAGGCCCGTAGAGTTTTAAAGTTTAATATAAAGTCGTAAAACTTAATATTAAAATCGCGACAGCGAGGTAAAGCGATAGAGAGGTATAGAGATAACGTAAATAACTAACGATAGAAACTATAGTATTAATGAAATAGAGGCGTATATATATAATATTATAAAAGTATTAATACTAAAGGACTAGGGCTCTAAATATATATTAATAAAATAAAATCTTAATATAAATCTAGGTTAAATCTAGGCTAGATCTAAATAAAAGTCGTTTTATAGTACTTTTAGAATTAAAACTATTTTAGCGTGGAGCTAGTCCCGATTCGACTAAATAATTATATAATTCTTATATTATCCGAAGTTTTTTCCTATATAAATATACTACCTAGTTAAGAAATAATAATAATAAAGAGTATATATTTAAATCTATATAAAGGAGTATATAAATAATACTATACTAGGATATTCGGGCTATATAACTCTACGTACGACTAAATAAATAATTTAAAACTATTAAAAAGTAGTTTTATTAATTCTCGGTATAGTACCCCTTTAATATTATTATAGTACTCGTACTCTAAATAGAGCTCGATAGGTAGATTTAATATAATAATTATTTCCTAATAAAGATAAGTAAAGGGCGATAACGTAAAAGAGAAATATAATTATATTTCTAGAGTTATCGACCCTAGAAGAAGAATTTAGTTTAGTATCTAGCCTATTATTTATATTCCTTAATAAATTCGTCCGCGAAAACGTTTTTAGTGTTTATTTAACGGTTTTATATAAATCCCTAGTCTTTCTAGGATAGGAGGTATTCGGTAGTATAACCCTTCCCCTTTTTAATAACGCGGCTATCGAGGATATACTCTAGTTTTTATTCTAGTTTTAAGTCGTCTCGCTCGGTTTTTATTACTTTAGAGTTAATAAATTATAAATATTTAAAAGAGTTTTAATCTAATAGTAGATACTACTTTAACTATACTATTAAAAATACGTTATAAATCTTCTAATTTTCCGGGATATTAAGGCGGTATACGAGCCTACCGATATAGTTAAAAACCTTAAATAAACTAGTTATTTATTAACTATATTTATAACCCGTAAATTTATTTACCGGAATATTATAATCTTTATATAAACGTAGTAAGGCCTAGTCCCCTTTACGGAAGTATTAGAGGTAATAAATATAATTATAATACTCCTTATTATATATTTAAACGAAGGTAATTATATCCGAAGTTTAAATACGTATTAACTTTTTTAATAAAATATTATTCTCTTAACTTCCTAGGTCTAACGCGTTATTAACGGTAAAACCGAAAGTTATTTTATTTAGGGTATAGTTAATAGGCTAAGAAAACGTATTATTATATTATATAATTATAAAAAGTAGTACTTCTTCCTAGGTTTTAAAGTTTTATAAAGTAGCGATCTAGAATCGTAATATAATTTTAATAATTTAATTTATATACTCGCTTAATCTATCCGTTTATAAATAATAGGCGGTAGAAAATATTAAATTTATTTTAAATTTATTAAATAGAGTCTTCTATAGGGTATTTATAAACTTACGGTCGCGGTTAAAAAGAATAACCTTCGGAATACTTTAGTCTATTAAATATAAACGACGTAAAAATATATCTACCTATTACTCTACCTTCTATATTAATTTTCCTAGAATCGCGGTTACTTTTCGGGAAAATTTATATATAATAGTTATAATATTATCGAATCCTTCCTATAAAAGGGGTAAAGTTAGGATAAAATTAATAGAAATCGTATAGAAAGAAGAGGGTAGTATAATAATAAATTATAATACTCTATAAGACTTATACCTAAAAGTACCGAATAATTAATATTATAAATAATATTGTAAATACTCTCCTAGTTTCTTATCTAGTTTATATATATACTAGTATTTAGTTATTATTTTATAGTATTTATATCTTCCTATATATAAACTAGAATAGGCGACGTTAAATAAAGTTTTAATATATAAAGAAAATATATATAAGCGTTTTAGTATATATACGCGATTAGTAGTTAAATTATCGGTATATTATATTAAACCGTTATTTCTCTTTGAAAAAGAAAAATCTATAATATCCTCGCCGGTTTCTACGTTATAGTTAAATATATAATTTATTTTAATTTAAAAGTCGTTATTCTAGTACTTTTAAAATAATTTTTATTTAAACTAAATATTTATTTCTATTAATATATAGACTTTATATATATATACCTAGAGTATATTTAGCTCGCCTTCGGAAAAGTCCTTAACTACGTCTTTTTACCGTAGTCGGGATAGGGTATCTAGTACTATATATTTAACACTAAATTTATAACGGATCTCTATATTTTAAAAACACTAAATATAATCTAAGGCCCGTACGATATATAAATTAGTCTTTATCGTAAACGAGGTAGTTATATTTATTTATTTAATTATATTAAGCGCAGTTTTATAATTAATATAAACGACCGTCTTAGAGGCTAATTCGACTATATATTTAATTTTAATAAATACTTATATTATTCCTACTAGTTTTATTTTAGTAGGTTAATAGTATATTTCTATATCCTTAAAGAGTCGGCTAAGGAAAAGAATAAACTAAATCTACTTCTAGTCGGGATAAGAGTTTTTTAATTCTTTTATAATATAATAAATTATAACCCCGTAACCGAATTCTTTATTAATATTAAGGTCGATAAATAGTTTCTTTTTATCGTCGAAGTAGTATAGAAAGAAAGACTTAGAAAGGGTATTCTAAATAACTTTAAATAAACGGATCTCCTATAAGAAAGGTGATTTAAAACTAGTTTTTTTAATATATTCTTATCGTTAAATACCTATAGGGGGTACTCTATTTAGTAGCGCGGTTTTCTTATTTTATAAAGACCTAGCTAGAGTAGTATAATCTTTAATATAATCTCTTAATTAACTAGTTATTCCTAGGTACGTTTTAAATACTACTAGCGTTTAAGAGAAAACTAGTTATTTAATAATTATAAACTTTTCTTTAAAAGTTAATAGCCCGAACGAGTTAACCTTCTAGTTAAATAATATAATTAACGGATAACCGATAAACGCCTTTTTAAAGTTAACTAAAATATTAAATTTAACGAATAAAAAAAATACCGTATATAGGTATTAAATATAATCCTCGAGAGTCTAAGAGAATATTATAATATTATCGATATATACTCGGGCGAATACTTTATAGATATATAGGATCCGGTTTATTTATTATTATACGTACGTAAGCGAGTTCTTAAATCTTATTATTTATTATATTATATTAAGACTAGCTTTATAGTAGTTATTAAATATAATATATAGATCCTATATAAGGAGTATACGGCGTAGTTACGCTATTTATATTATAGTATTATATTATAGTTTCCGGTACTCCGGAGTCTTTTTAGAAATAAGAGACTCGGAGCCCTCGCTTTAACTCTTTAAAAATTAATTTTATTATTTAAATATAAAGATTATTTTCCTATTAAAGTTTTATATTTACTTTTATATTATTATAAATACCCTAGGTATTATAACTTAATAATTTTAATCTCTCTTAACCTTCTTAAATAATAATTTATTAAAAGTATAGAAGATCTCTTTAGAAATAATCGTCCCGAAGGCGAGACGTACGGGATTAATACTCTAGACGAAAATACGGGAGATTTATTAAAGAATATTAATTTTACGGTAGATTAACGACTTATAAAATTAAAATATAAATAGAAAGCCCTCGAGAAAAAGGCCTCTATTATTATAATTTAAAAGAATATTAAAAACTTACGACGTATTATCGTAAGTAAAGGAGATAAGGAAATCGAAGATAATTTTTAAAAATTAAATATAAAAGACGAAAACGGCCCGACGGTAGGTCGTAGTTAAGTCGGTCTTAATATAAATTAAAATAATTTATAGTTATCGAAACTATAGGATTTTTATACGAAGAATTTATAAAATTATTAAGAATAAATTTATAACGTAGAGACCGCGTTCTATTTAATACCCGTAAACTTTCGAATAAACGAAAAGAAGATTTTATATATAATACCCTACTTAAAGAGGTAAATTAAGAAGTTATAAAATAAATATAAAAAACTTTATCTAATAAATATATTAACGTAGAAGTTCTTTACGGATTATTTATTTAATATAATCGAGGACCCTTTAAACCGAGTTATAAATACGAATCTTAAATATTAATATATATATTAAAGGAATAATTAATCGGTACGAGATTTCGATACCTATTTTAATACCCTAGAAACCGAATTACCTCCTTATAATAAAGAGTAATAAATAATTTATCTAATAACCTATTTAAAATTTAATATTTTAAAAGAAATTAACCGAGTCTAAAGTATTCCTATTAAGCGAACCGAATTTATATTATTTACGGTATATTATAAACGTAATCTTAATCGGGACTTTAAGATATAAAATAATAATTAAAATAATTAATTAAGACCTCGGAAGAGGTATAAAAAAGGGTTAAAGGGCGGAGATAATAAAAATAAATTTAATATAAAGAGATAAGGTTTTAATAATAATAATCGTAGAAATATAAATAAAATATATACGACTCGCGCGAGCGATAAGAATCTTAAGGATATTAAATATTTTAATTATTATAAACTCGGCTATTGCTTTAATAAATATCCGGAGAAGAAAATAAAGACTATTAATTATATCGGCGATTATACCGCCGAGTTAAAAAATAATAAACCCTCGGGGAAGTTTTTATCCTAAGGGAATAAAAGGAAATAAAAACCCGACCGAGTATAAATATTAATAACGAAGTTATTACGAACCTAATTAATATCGATATAAAAATTACTCGTATTAAAATAGATAAAGACCTAGGAGCGGAGATAAATATTATTAACGAGATATTTATATAATAGTATAACCTAGAGCGTCTCGAGAGCGAGCCGTTACCGACTCCTAAATAAATAAGCGGGTAATCTATTTATTACTATAATATTTATAATATTATATACCGGTTAACCGACTTATAAAGATAGACTAGAGAGTATAATAATATCTTTTACTCTATTAATAAAAAAGGCTCGCTTATTATTATAAATATACTAGTTATAAAAAAGGAAAAGATTTAAACCGATTATAGTATATATATTTAATAGTTCGGTATCGCGTTAAATATATATACCTTAGAATTATTTAAGGATTTTACGAAATTATTAAAGACGTAGTTAGTTATATATATATTAATTTATATTAAAGTTAGTCCCTTTAATTAAGATCCTATTAATAAGAACGAGGCTAGGAAAGGCGATACTATTATTAATATAATATTTTTTAATAGTTCCGTTATTATACCGCCTACGCTTCCTAATAAATTTATAGATTTTAATAATATCTTTTTAAATAAAGAAGTAGGTCGATTATTATTATATAAAAGCGGCGACTATATAATTAATATAAAGAGTAACCCGTTATACGGGCCTCTTTATAATTTATCGAACCTAGAATTAATAGAGTTAAGGAGATATTTAGACGATATCTTAACGAAGGGTTAAATTAAATACTTTATAAACCCCGCCGGGGCTCCTATCCTTTTTATTCTAAAAAAGAATAATAAACTACGATTATATATCGACTACCGAGGTCTTAATAAAATTACTATTAAGAATCGTTACCCGTTACTCTTAATTAATAAGACGCTAGACCGCCTAAATAATATTATATAATTCACGAAATTTAATTTAAAAGATACTTATTATCGAATAAAAATTAAGGAAGGCGATAAATAGAAGATAATATTTCGTATACGATATAATCTTTTCGAATATATAATAATATTATTTAATTTAACGAATATACCTACTACTTTTTAAACCTATATTAATAAATCGTTAACGGGTTTAGTAGATATATTTTATATTATTTATCTAAATAATATCTTAATTTATTTAAATTTAAAAGAGGAGTATAATAATTACGTATAATAAATACTCGAACGCCTACGAAAATATTCTTTATTCGCGAGTTTTAAGAAATATGAGTTCTTTACTCGGTCAATTAAGTTTCTAGAATTTATCGTAAATACCGAAGGTATATCGATAAACGAATATAGAATTAATATAATTCAGTCCTAACTAAAAACCAAAGTTCTTTTATAATATATAAATATTTTTAGGCTTTATTAATTTTTATCGTCGATTTATTTATTGTTATTTATAGATAATAGGCCTATTAACGGATTTATTAAAAAGTAGTTAAAATAATAAAAAATTTAGTTTATTTAAATAACTTAAAGAGGTAGAGTAAGCGTTTCACCTACTTCGCGATTTATTTTTATATATACTTATTCTAGTATACTTTAATCTAGAATTAAAAATTCGGATTAAAATAAATACTTCTAATTTTACTATAGTTACGATTTTAATATAATTATAAAATAATAACGAATAATATCCCGTCGCTTTTTAGTCCCGTAAGATATAAGGTTTAGAAGTTCGATATAAGATTTATAATAAAGAGCTCCTCGTAATCGTTATAATATTTAAATAATAACGATATTACCTCGAGGGTAGTTTATATAAAATAGAAGTCTTAATTAATTATAATAACTTTATCGATAACTTAAAAAACCCCGATTTTTACGTATTTTATACCGAAATTACATAAAATATTAGAAATACGTATTTACTTATATCCCGTATTCTAAGTATATTATATACCGATTAAGTAGCGATATTATACCGATTTAGTAACTTTTTTTTTTGACTTTAACTTTTAAGAGTATCTAGACTAGGGCCCTTATATAGGTATATAAATATTTTACTAAATCTATTTTTAGCCTAGATTCCGAATTTTTAATTAGATTTTTACTAGCGTTGCCCTATAAGATTATAAAGTTACTTTTAGGATTAAGTTTAGCGCTCCCGCGTAGACCTTAACTCTAACTTAAAAATCTTGGCGCCAAGATTTACCAAGGCTGCAAAATGCACATTTTGTACCGATTAAGTAGCGATTTTACAGAACTATTTTTCCGGACTTACCGATGTTAAGGGGTTTTATAAACGTTAAGTAATTAAATAATCACTAGGCGCGCTAGGTAATAAGACTCTTATCTTTTAATTTCTTAATTTCGTATTATTTTAAGAAGAGTAACTTAGCCGATAACCCCTCGCGTCGTTTTAATTATAAAGACCAAGATAACTTTTTAGATAATATATTATTTATATTATAATAAAAGTTATTAAATTTAAAAGGTACTAGTTAAGGCCCTATTTTCGCTACGATATAAAATACGTTCGTAGATATAGAAGATTTAGAAGTAAATAATACTTCGCTAGTATTAAATAATATATCCGTAGACGTCGCGTAAAATTTAATATATATAAAATTTACGTTACTAGGGTCTTTAATATCGGTAAATCTAGAAAAATAGTTTTATAAAATCGTTACTTAATCGGTATAAAATACGTATTTTACGTATTTCGTAGGTTATTAATAAACGAAATATAGTGTAGTAAAATATAATTAAATCTAATTTATTTTAATTATATCTAAATTATATAAATAATAACGTATTACTATATAGATAATAGTAGAGATAATTAAACTATTAAGAGCGTGTTTCTTTAGATCTAGATTAGATTTAGGTTAAATTTAAATTAAAACTAGACTTAAATTTAAATAGTATCTCTAACTTCTTTATGAATATTATAGGTATACTCGGTAATATATTCGTAAATTAATATTTCTTTTCCGTTATTATTTTAAAGATTTTTATTAGTAGCCCTTAATTCCTAGAGCCCCGTATCGATCGTAAATTTAAAAAGAGGTTAAAGAATATATAGTTAAATACCGCGTTAAATAACGGTAAATATAATTAAAATATTAAGAATATAGACCTTTAGTAGCGAGTTTAGGGATTAAGTAGAATTTAGGTTAAATTTAAAGAATATTTAGATTAAATCTAGGCCTAGATCTAAACTAGATATAATACTCGGTTTTTTATTATTATACTAAATATAATAGAATAGAGAATTAGAATCGTAAGCGATAATAACGTATTATAATAAATATTATTATATATAAAATTATATAGAGGAGTAATGGGTTTCCTAGCTCCTATTTAAATCTAAATATCTAACGGTTTAGAAATATAAAAATACTTTATTAAAATAATTAAATATTATATCCGTAACTACTTTAACCGCGCTTTTATTTAATATATATATTATTCTTTTAAATCGCCTTTATACTTTCCCTAGTATTATTACTAACCGTAGTATTATTAATATTCTAAATATTATTATTATATCTAGGATTATTACCTCCGTTAGCGCCTTTTATACCCTCCGCGTTCGTCGTATTTATAGTCTTAAATATATCTACTTTAGAATCCGCCTTCGATTTCCGTTTCCCCTCTACGTACTCCCTAATTCCGGTATTAGTATATAATATATACTAAAATATTTCCTTTAACTAGGTTATTTAATATACTTTTTTCGGTATTTATTTATATAACCCGATAGAGTAGAGGGGCTTATAGAATAATTATAATTATATATATAAAATTTAAGCCCACGCCTATTTACCGTATAAATCTAATTAAAAAATTAAGTATATTATTCTCTACTAGTTTACGATTATAATTAATCTTTTATATTAATATGTATATAATTACGACCCTCGCCTTATCGGTCCCGAAGAATATTCGTATTTTAGGTTTAAACTCCTCTCGGATATATTATAATAAAGAAAAGTTAGTATTAAATACTATATTTAGAAAAGAGAATACTATATTTAAT
>JAABUS010002295.1_pt1 | contig 36730 bp, 29 predicted proteins | sample 5560161 | NCBI WGS metagenome assembly JAABUS01 (sample SAMN10711885, study PRJNA513376) | rock metagenome | isolation source: Antarctica rocks | place: Antarctica: Victoria Land, Trio Nunatak nord | collected 2016-01-04
TACGCGAGTTCGAAAATATTTTATTTTATTAATTTCGGGATATATAAGTATTTCTTATTAATATAATTATTTTTATATTATATAAATAAGTCTCTAAAAAGGAAAGGAATATTAATATTAATTATATTAATTTTATCCGTAGACTTTAGAGCTTCTTTTTTAAATCTATTCTTTTTATATATAAAGAAAGTTATTATTTTTAATTATTTCTTATTTTTAGAATATACTTTTTATAATTTAAAGCGGTATTTAAAAGATATTTTAATTAAAATAAAATAAAAAGCGAAGATATTATTTAAAATACCGGGACCTTTAGTATCGAGATATTCTTTTTTACCGAGGAGGCGAGATAATATATTTAATACGATATTTTATTTTCCTAGATATTAACGAATATCGAGATCGTATTATAATATATATTAGGAAGTTTATATTAACCGTAGGTTTATCTTATTAAAAGAGGACGACGATAATATTATTTATCGGGTAATATTAATAATTACCGAGTAATTAATAAAAATAATAACTTTCTTTATTAAAATTTATACGAGTAAATATAAAATCTTTTTTAATATTTAAATTAAACCTACTACTTTTAATTCCGTAGATTAATAACGCGATTCCGTAGGATTAAATAATTTAAATAGAAATAGAATTAATTATATATTAATATAAGAGAAATTATTACCTTAAGAATCTCTTTAAATATAATATATTATCGTATTAATTCCGTACGACTTTAATATATCGATATTAATATATAATTAATAAACTAGATCCCGATAATATAAATAAATTTTAGAGGTAAATACCTTTTATAATAATTTAAAAGAAATTAATTCCTTTTTTATAAATACGAAGTAAATTTTTTTAGAATAAATTTTTCGTATATTCCCGTTTTATAACGGCGAGCCCTTTAAAAGCTAGGTTTTTTAATATTAAAATAATTTAATAATTTAGGCGAAATATCTAATATTATTTCGTAATTAATTTATTATTCCGATATATATTTCTAAAGCTTATAATATATTTAAGAAACGAAGTTTTTTAATTATTATAATTCTTTCTTTAATAGTAATTAAATTTAATTTATTTACTTTTTAGCCTAGAAGTATAACGGAGGGGTAAATTAAAAAGAATTTTTTAAATTTAAACGAGATCTTAAGGCCTATAAATAAAGCGAAGATAATTATAAAATATTCGATATACTCGGAATAAAACCGTAAGAAAATTACGATATTATCGATATAATATCTCGCGAATACTTTATACGGGCGAAGAAAAGTATTTATTTTATATTAAATATACGGAATTAACTCTTTTTATCTTATTATTATAATATTATAATACTCCGAACTACGGTAAGAAATTATTATAAATTTATAATAATTATCTCTTTTAATTAAGAAGAGATAGAATTATCTATTATAATTAATAATATTTATATAAATATACTTTTATATTAACGAAATAATATCGCTTTAAAGCGGAAGAGGGTAGTTATTAAAAATAATAATTTTATTTAAATTACGAATATCGACTACGATTTTACCCTTTTATATCGGCGTTCTTTTAAGGCCTTTATATATTATTCGCTATATAATAAAGATAGAGAGAGCGAATAAAGAAGGCTCGGTAAACTATAATATTTTCCTTTATTAATATATTTTATCGAATTTCTCGTTTATTAAAATTTTTATATCGGGGCTTAATAGGTAGACCTTATAATTAAATTTCGTATTAAATAATTATTAATCCGTAGTAAACGGAATTAATAATTACTCGGATTTAGGTAGGTCGATTATATCTCCCGTATTTTTTTAAATACGAGGGTATTACTTTATAATCTCTTTAATCGCGGTAATATCGGAGTTATTATTATAAATTATAATTTTATTCGGAAGCTTCGTTTTTATAAAAGAATCGACTTTAGGCCTTAAGATTAACCTCGGATTATAAAGATTAATAAAATATAATATAATTATATCGTCCTCGTAAGTTTTCGCCGTAAAGAAATAATTATTTAAATTAATAAAATACGCTTCTTTTACTTTATATTCTATAATTAATTTTATTCGTTAACGGCGAGGAATAATAAAAGGCGTATTCCCCTCGTTACGAATATTAATAAAATTAATTATTAAATTTATAAAGTAAATATAGACTTCTTTTATTTATAGTTCGAATAAGAAATTTTAATCCGGTAATTTTAATTTCCCTTTTAACGAGATTACTACCGTTAATATAATTCGTACTAGAATTATTTAACGGCGCTTTAATTATATAATATATCGGATCCTTATATTATCCCTAGTTATAAATTAAATAAAGATTATAATATCTTCGTAATTATTTAAAATTATTTAATTATTAAAGAGATTAATAACGGTCTTCTCCTAACCTAAAATATTTATACTAATAAATATATTAACTTTAAAGTTATCGATAATATAGAAGTCTTTAATAATTTTAATTATTACTTTTATATTATCCTTCGTTCTTCCGTTTATATAGAATATAATTAAAGTTTATTTTATAATTAAATAATAATTCGAGCCGATACCTTTTAAGGTAATAGTTTTATTATAAGTCTATAACTAAATACCGGGGATTCGTTATATAATAAATACTTTATCGATTATATTTATCGGATACCTAGTATTAAAATATCTTAATTCTCGAATAATTTTTAAAATAAAGTCTATTTAACCGGTAAAATAATATTATATACGAAATATTATCCCGTTAATTAGTAAAGGCGGAGTAGTAGATTCGATTATTAATCTACTCTTTTATAAAGGGGAAGATTTAGGAGTTATTAATTTTAATATTATTATAATCTCTAGGATTAAAATCTTCGGAGTAATATTTAACTCGGTATTTTCAAATTTTATAAAAGCAAGATTAATTACCTTCTAAATATTAATCGAATATATATATTTCCTTTCTTTTAGATATATATATAAAAGATTATTTAATAAAAAATTAAATTTATAATTTTTATAAATAAGACGTTAACCTATTTTCCCCGTAGAAATATAATATATAATTAAAACGAATTTAATATTAACGTCTTTATTAACGCTTTATTCTTCGTTTATAATACTCTCCTTAATATTATAATAACTCTTATCGGCGTTTATATAATAATTATAATAATTTATCGGCGGAGTTTCGGGAGAGCCGAAATAGTTATTAATAAATCTAAAGGAGGTACCGTAATCTATATTCTTATTATTAAAATTATTATATAATTTATTAAAGTAAATAGGCTATATTTATATTTAATTACCGAAAGTATTATACGGTCTCGGCGGGTAGTATAGGCGTATCCTATAATTTTTATAATTTTAGTTATTATAACTCTAGTTCCCGTAACCCCGATTCTTAATAAATAGATTTTAGTTAGGTTAAATATTTCCGGCGGTGATTATATAGTTATTTTAATAATAATAGAGTGTTTTTTAGAGATTTTTACGGGGGAGGCTTTTAAACTTACTACGATTATTATTATTATTATATTTAAGATATAGCCTACCGATTTTAAAAATAAACTAGTTAATTATAAATATTAATATAAGGGAAAGAAGGTCTAACTATCTATTAATATAAAAAAAAACGAGAATTATAAAGATTCGGTTTTATAATAAACGGTCTCTATTTTTAAAAGCTTTAAAACTAAAGACCTTAAGATATTTAAAAATCTTAAAATTAAAAAAGTCGATATTATTATTAAGGCCGATAAAATATTAAATTATAATACTTATTTTACCGTTATAGCGATTATTTATCCTTAAGTAATTATTTATCCTTTTTTATATTACGATTCTTTTCTTACTTTTTAATTTTTTTTTAATAATCCTTATAACCTTTTTTATCCTTTTAGGTTTATATTTTATATTATATCTCTTTCTTATTTTTAAGTTATTCGATAAATTATTTAATCGAAGTATTATTTATTAAAGGAGGGATAATAACCTAGAAATTAATATCGAGGTAATTCCACGTTTATATAATTTATATATACTCTTCGGTAATACCGGCTTAAACGGTATATTTAATTATATTCTAGACGTAGATAAATAAATTATTTCGTTCGGCCGTATCCTTCGATATATATAATTAACGACTAAACTCTTCTAGAGCTATAAATATTATAATTTTAAAATAATTTTATAGTCTAGTAATTTAGCGCTATAAATTATTCGGTAATTATATTATTATATTTTTCTTATCTTAGGAAAGAATTTTAAATTATTAATTTATAATAATACCGCGGAAGTAGTTATTTAGATTCCTTTTTACTATATCTTTACTTTTTATTATAACGAAATCCTAAACTTTATTATAAAAAGTGTAGACCTCTTTAAATATTAATTCTTTAGGGTTAAGGACGATATTACCGGCGCTTTATAACTTTAAGTAATTTAAATAAAAGAAATCTAATTCGCCGGCACGGAAATACTTAATTTATTATTATATTTATTAAATATACTTATTTTTATTAATTGGCCCTTATAGTTTAATAGGTCCCGGAGGCCCTCTAAAAACTTAACCCTAATTTTATAAAGTAATTTTAATAATATTTAATATAATAGATTATATAGCCTAGATTATAATATTATATAAATTTAAATCGATTTTTATCGGCGGAGGTAGTATTCGTAGCTAGTTTACGGTTTCTTATTCCTATTAAAATTAAAGATTAAATAAAATAAATTAATTTCCTTTAAAGTTATTAAAATCTCTTTAACTTTATTTTAAAGAGCTAGACTAGCCTTTACTATTATTAATTATATTATTAATTTAATTAAAAAGAATCCTTCGTATAATATCGTCTATAGTGAAAATTAATTTTTATAGGAGGAATTAAGGTATTGATTTTCTCGGAGTTAACTAAATTATTAATTTAACTAGATTAAATAATAAAGAAAAAGACGGAGCTAGAAAAGAATGAATAAGAGTAGTTAAAATCCGGTCCTTAACCCTTCTTTAAAAACGAGGTAGTTAAGGGTTTAGAATTTCCTCGTTTCTTTCTTTCTAATTATTAAAATATACCGAATTAATATAGTATTTAACGCCTTTAATAAAAGCCGTTAATACTTCCGCGATTAAAAGAGGGTACGTCTAGGAAATTGGAAATATAAAAGGGTTTTCTTCTATAAAAATTTCTTCTTCTTAAATATTAATAAAGGTAGAACGTTTTCTTTTTACGAATAACTCGCTACCTTTTAATATATTTAATAGAGGATCGTACTAGTCGATAATAAAAAGAATTACTTCTTAAATTAATTTATTAATATTTTTATTATATTATTTAAAATACTTTTTCGAAAACGTAAATAATTAAAATGTTAAAGAGATAGTAAATTTTAATAAAAACGGTTTCTTTACCTCCGCGTAGCTTATAGGTAAAGAAAAGAAAATAAATTATATATATTTATAAAGATCTTCTACCGGTATATAGTTCGAAAGTTTATTTATATAGTATTAATTTTTTAAACTTTAATTATATAAATTAGAAATAACGAAGTAAAAGGTAAGAAGTAAAGGATTAAAAGGAAATTTTTTAGGTTCTTACTTTAACGCGGGGAAAACCTATCGATTTCACTATAATTCTTAATAAAGTAAATACCGCTTCTCCGCTTTTAAATAAATATAGACTTTAGATTACGAGAAAAATAAACTCCGCTCTTAACTCCGTAATTCCGGCGCGATTTAATTTTTTTAATAATTAATTACGGTTAGACCGAGATCCTTAAGAAAAAGTAAGGATTTTTTATATAAACGAAAATAGTAGTATATAATATAAACGGCGGCGACGCTTTAATTTAATATAGATCGTTCTCTACGCCTACGGCCGAAATATAGAGTACTCTTTATAACTATAATATAAATATTTCTTCGGGTTTATAAAACGCGTTTATAAACTAATTTATATATTTATAGAAGTTTAATATAATAATTTAATTATTAAAATTAAAAGTAGGCGTAGCTAGAGTAAAGAAATACCGTTACTATATATAATAATTAAAACGAAAACGAAGCGGCTCGCTTCGTTCGTCGTCGTAGAACGTTAATAGTTAAAGAGTTAATACTAATATTATAACTAGTAATAAATACGAGGATAAATTATAATTAATTTATAATCCCTTAAAATAATTCGACCTATATAAGGGAATAATAGTACGGATAATAATTATATCTTCGAGATATTAATAAAGGACTTAGTATTTTATAACTAGTATTTTAGGGGCTAGTAACTAGTCTCTTTCTATTTATAAATAGAATTCGACTACGCCGTTACTATTAAATAGTAAGAATATAATATTAACGAAATAAGACACGTAAAAATTATAGTATTAACGAAATAAAATAGTAGTTAAGATTTAATCTTAGTATATTATATATTACTTCTTCTATCTAGCGGTACGAATAAACTACTATCTTATACTAAGGCACTAGCTCTTATATTAAGGTACTAGTAATTATAATATTCGGGTTCTTAATTAAAGAACTCTAATAAAAAAAAACTTATAATAAACCGAATTACTAAATTTAACGCCGGCGATAGTATTAAATAAACGTATTTAAAGGAGAAAGGTAATAAGCGTAAAGTTAATACTACTAATTCTTTATATAATAAAATTATCTATTATTATTATAGAGTAGAAGGTTATATTAAGCCTAAATATCCCGATATAAATAAACTAATTATATACGTCGGCGCGGTATCGATAAAAAACGATTAAGCCTAATTTATACCTCGGAAAAAAGGTAAGAAAAACGATTAATAGAGGTATACTCTTCTATTTTTTCTAAAGGTTAGATTACCCTCTAAGATAAAATTAAATAACTTATTACCTTAATTAACTTTAAAGCGTAGATTAATTTAATTTTATAGCGGTTCGTTATTAAAAATAATTTAGAACTTTATAATACTACTTTACTACTAACTAAAGTAATTAACGGGTAAAGTATATATTACTATAGCGCGTATTAATTAAATTATTAAATAGTCGATAGTTAGGGTTAAGGGCGTGAATATAGTATTTTATTCTATATTATAAACTTTAAAGATTTAGACGTTATTCTAGATATACCTAAATTATATTAATTAAAGATATTAATTAATTTTAAGGCGGATTAATAGCGGTTTAAAGTTAATTCTAGTAATTTATAAATTAAAGAACCGGTTAAATTCATTAATAGTTTTAAAAATAAACCGAATATATTCGCGGTTATATACGCTACGGTATCGCGAGGCGAATAGGAAGAACTTCTTAACCTAGAGATTCCTAAGAAACTTATAGGGTTTTATAATATTTTTTTTAATAAAAAGGCGAGTACCCTATTTATTTTTAAATAAGAGGATTATATTATTAAAATAAAAATTAATAAAGAACCGCTTTATAAGCCTCTTTATAATTTATCTTAAATTAAATTATCGGAGCTACGACGTTATTTAAAATCCTTACTCTATAAGGGCTAGATCCGTTATTTAACTTTTTTAATTAAAGTATTTATTCTTTTTATACCTAAAAAGAATAGTAGGTTATATCTTTACGTCGACTACCGGGGCTTAAATATAATAATTATTAAGAATCGATACCCGTTACTCTTAATTACCGAGATATTAAACCGTTTATACGGTTCTAAAATCTTTACGAAGTTAAATCTTAAAAATACTTATTATAAAATCCGGATTAAAGAAAATAATAAATAGAAAACTATTTTCCGAACTCGCTATAATTATTTCGAATATTTAGTTATACCTTTTAAGCTCGTTAATACACCGGCGATATTTTAAATTTATATTAACTATATATTTATAAATTTAATAAATATAACGTACGTAGTATATCTAGATAATATCTTAATTTATAGTATTAATTCGGCGGAGTATTAACGATATATTAAATAAATACTTAAACGATTATATTAATTCTAGCTATTTATTAACCTTAAGAAATATTAATTTAATACCGAAATAGTCGAGTTCTTAGGTTTTATTATATTTATTAATAAGATAATTATAGACCCGGAACGCGTTAGAACTATTAAGGAATAACTTTAACCGAAAATTTATCGGGAGGTATAAGTCTTTTTAGGCTTTATTAACTTCTATAAATAATTTATTTATAATTATTCTAGTATAACTATATCGTTTACTAGCCTATTTAAGGGTAGTAAAGTAAATAAAAAAGTAAATCCGTTTAAATAAATAGACGGCGCTACGGAAGTATTTTAGATTTTACGAGATATATTCGTAAACGCGCTTTTTCTACATTATTATAATTTAACTAAATAATTACGTATAAAGATAGATACTTCTAACTTTAACTTTAACTTTATATTATCGTAGTAGAATAAAGATAATTATTAATACTTTATAATATTCTAGTCGCGGAAATTAAATCCCCTAGAATAAAATTATAAGACTTATAATTAAGAATTACTCGTTATTATAGCGGTAATAAAATAATAGTAATACTACCTAAAAGGTAGCCTTTATTATATTAAAATCTAGATTAATTATAATAATTTAAAGGGTTTTATAAAATAGAAGGAGTTGAATTTTAAATAGGCCCGCTAGGTGTTTAAATTAACTACTTATAACTTTAAGATCTTTTATCGGGCTAGAAAATTAAATCCTATTAATATACCGTCGCGGCGCCTTAATTATAAAGCGGTATCGCCGTTAAATATTAAATTATTATTAATATTTTAGAATAAACTTACTTTTTAGATTAATAATTAGTTATCGGAAGGAGATAAAGAAATAAAAGTAGTTATAACCCCTATTTTTTAAATTATAAAGTTAAGAATAATAATTTTAAAACGGGATATTATAATAGTATTTAAAACTATATATAATAATCCTAAAAGGCCTATTAAAACGTTAATTCGGGAATTATAAATTTATAATAATTAAATAAACTTTTTTCGAACTAAAATAAATATATTAAAGGACCGCCGTCGTATAAAGAATAAAGTATAAATTATAGACTCCGAGGGATTATTAAGATATAACGGTCGTCTTTATATATTAAGGGATAAAGCTCTAAGGGAAGAGTTTATAAAAAGATATTATAATAATTCTTTAATAAGTTACTTTAGTGTTATAAAGTCGTATAAATTATTTACCCGAAAATTTTTCTAGGAGGGTAACTTAAAGTAAATTATAAACTATATTAAAATTTACGATATATATTAACGGACGAAGGCGCCGTAATATCGTTTATATAACGAATTAAATTCGCTTCCTATTACTATTTAATTATAGAAGGAAATTTCTATAGATTTTATAATTAATTTACTACTTAGTAAATATAGAGGTATCGTTTATAATATTATCTTTATCGTAGTAAATCGATTTATTAAAATAATTAGGTATATATTTATAATTATTAAAATCGATACCGTTTAATTAGCGGAAATATTCTATTTTAAAATTATTTACCGCTATAGTATACTTAAAAGTATCGTTAACGATAGAGGCTTTATTTTTACGAGCGCCTTTTAATCGGTTATATATTTTTATTCGAAAATTAAACGACGTTTAAATACTATCTTTTACCCTTAAATAAATAGGTAGATAAAGTATTGAAATTAGATACTAAAGTATTATTTACGTATATTTATTAATAATAAATAAATTAATTAAATTAGATTACTATTTATAGTAAAATTCTTAATAAATAATAATTAGAGTATTATTGTCGGAACGACGCCGTTCTTCCGTATATACGGTTATTATCTTAAAATCCGTTAAAAGGTCGAGGACGACTTTAAAGAAAAAAGGGTACTAATTATAAATAATAAAATACGATAATTATAAACTTTAAAGAATAAAACTATAGAGCGCCTATAAAGCGCTACCGAATATTAAATTAAATAGTATAATAAAATATATAAACTATAAAGTTATAAAGTTAATGATTTAATTATATTAATAATAAAGAACCTAAAGTAAAAGCGCCTAAATAAGAAATTATCCTATAAATTTATAGGGCCCTTTAAGATTATTAATAAAATAAAAGTATAAATTTACCACCTACTATTACTTTCTATATATAGAATTTATAATACCTTTTATATATCGTTACTTAAATTATATTATCTTCGCGACTACGTTAATACGACGGAATCTTTTATATAAGCCCCTAAATTTATTAATAATAATAAGTTATAAGAGGTAGAAGAGGTAATCGATAAAGTTAAAAATAAAGAAAATATCTAATATAAAGTTAAATAAACTAATTAAGGCGAAGAATATAATTAATAATTATTAGACGAAGAGTTTATTAATATTAATAAATTAACTAAAGCCTTTAAATAGGCGGGTAGTAAATATAAATATATAAATATAGTTAAAGAGGTTATTTAATTATATAAGATAATAAAGTAGAGTAAACGGAGCCAATGTTAAAAGTAAATATTATTATTTTATATTAATATTTATATAACGGACGTTCTCCTCTATATTTATAACCTTATTATATAGTTTTAGGGTATAACTAAATTCAATTTATTATTAAACTATTTATATATAATAGCGATAAGATATTATATTTATAAGAATACTTTTACTTTAAATATAGTCTATATAGATACCTAGAATATACTATTAAATAATATATCTAGGTAAACTTAACTAGCGCCGATTTAAGAAAAAAAAAGAATTCGATATCACTATTATATCGTACGAAAGATTCAGTTACTATCGGAATTATTAGAAAAAAACATAGTCTCCCTAGTATAATCCTTAAGGATATTATTTTCCTCGGGACTCTTTAGGTCTCGTTTATATTAACGGAAACTCTCGACCTCTTCTTTAAGAATTTTATTTATCGCCTTTAATTCCTTAATATATTAATTCGCCGCCGTTAATTAATTCTATAAATTAGTAATTATAGTAGGAGTTTACTTATTAATTACTACCGTCTTATTATATATTTTACACTACTAGGTGATTTCTTTATTTATTAATTTATATTTATATTCTTCTTTAAAAGTCCTATTATTAATATAAATATATCGATATATAAACCTCTTTACCTTCCTTCGGAAAGATATAAAGATCTTTTACTATTAATATATATCGTTTTAAAATTTATAATTATAATTTACCTTTACGTAACGGTTAATTCTATAGCGATTAATATAATAGAGTATATAAAGAGGGGACGTACCTCGAATATAATTATTATTAAAATTATAGAAGTAGACCCGGTAAAGGAGCTGCGAAGCGTAGTAAACTACTACTATAATTAATATTATATAGTCGCGTTAATAGCGGACTAGTTATATTTACTAGTATATTTATAACTAAAATAATTAGTATAAATAAATTAATATTATCGGTGAGTAGGAGTTATTTATAAAGTTAGAAGAAAGTTATATATAACGAGAGTATTATCTATATATTAATTATAATACTAGAATACTATTATAGAGCTAGAGTAATAATATACGAGAAAGACTAAAGGAGTTACGAAGAGAGGAAGTAAATAGGCGAGCGAGAATATTTTAATAATAAACCGTCGCGCTAAGTACTTTATCGTTATAGTACGTCGATACGCGCCTCCGCTCCGCTACCTCGCTCTTATTAATAGATATAACTATTATTATAGTAGTTATATTATTATTAATCTCCCGGTATAATATTAGGGTTATACTATTTATATATAGTATTTTACTACTAGTATTTTTATAGTATAATAAAAGTATATAGTAAGGGTAGCTACCACTATTCCGCTACTAATACTATAGGTACTATAGGAATAATCTAATATACTATATTTACTATAAGTACTATAAGCGCTATAGGAACGATAGTGTATATAATTTCGCTCCGTTATTATTATATATAATAGTATTATAGAGACGAAAGAAATATTACTTATTTAATTATTATTATTATATATTAATACTATAGGGATAGCTTTATGAAAATATTATTTATTTACTATTAGTACTACTATATAGTAGAGGTAGTTTAATAGTATTACTCTTCCGTTACTAGTACTATATAATAGTACTATAAGAAATAGTTTTATATCGATCCGCGACTAGTATTAAATATTAATATTATAGGACTAATAGTGTAAATTAGAAGATTTTTTTTCCTTATCCCCTTATAGGGTTAAAGGTTTTTTAATAAACTTCGATTATTTAATTAAATATTATTCCGTAACTAGTATTATATATATTATAGGATTAAGTACGTAGCTTTATATTTAGGTTATTATTACGATAATATCGTTATACTAGATAATTCTTTTCCTTTATTTCCCTTTAAGGGTTTAAAGATTTTTTTAATAAATATTTTTTAATTAAAATATTTAGGTACCTAGAGACTAGGGCCTAAGAAAGAAAGTAATTATAAAGTAATAATATATTATATACACCTACGCCCTATTAAAGATATTAATATATTATATATACCTACGCCCCGCTACCTCTATAATATTATTATTTATCGATACGGGGTTCTAGTTTTAATATCGCGGGGTTCTAACTCTTAATAATCCTATATCGAGTTAATATTCCCCCGTTTTATTAGAATTCTTAGAGATTAGTTCTATTACTAAATTTAGGATTTAAAAATTATTTAATAATAAACCCCGTAACTACTTTACGTCTTTTATATTATTACTAAGCCGCTAGCTCTACGCTAGCGGCCTTAGGTATTATACGTAACTAGTATAAAGAAATACCGTTACTATATATAAAAGTTAAGACGAAAACGAAGCGGCTCGTTTCGTTCGTCGTCGTAGAACGTTAACGGTTAAAAGATTAGTACTAATATTATAGTTAATAGTAGATACGAGGACGAATTATAGTTAGTTTATAGTCCTATAAAATAGTTCGACCTATATAAGGGAATAGTAGTACGGATAATAATTATATCTTCGAGATATTAATAAAGGATTTAATACTTTATAACTAGTACTTTAAGGGCTAATAACTAGTCTCTTTTTATTTATAAATAGAATTCGACTAAGCCGTTACTATTAAATAATAAAAATATAGTATTAACGAAATAAAATAGTGGTTAAGATTTAGTTTTAATATATTATATATCTCTTCTTCTATCTAGCGGTACGAATAAATTACTATTTTATACTAAAGTACTAACTTTTATATTAAAGTATTAGTAATTATAATACTAACTTCTTAAATAAATATAAAGATAATAATATTATAACTATTACTTTAAGGTAAATTAAAGAATAATATTACTTTTATAGAGGCTAGAACCTACGTTATTTTATTACCGATAACTCGGTAGTTAAGTAACGCGTAGTTAAATTTACTTTCCGGGGTCTTATCGACGACGAGATAGAGATAAACTATTTCTTTTATCGTATTTATTTAGAACGTACTCTATAGCGATATTTAAGTTATAAAAAGTACGCCGCTTATTTCGGGCACCTCTATAAAGCCTTATATATATATTATATTAAAGTTAACTATAAAGGCGAAATTATAACGGCTCTCCGTACTACGCCTTTAAAAAAGTAAAAGTATATCTAGAGAGAATAGTAGGATATATATAAAAAATAAGTATATTACGCCCGCTAGTACTCCTATCTTCTCTTATAATATATATCGACTAATAGGGTTAAATCCTAATATAATTCTCTTAAAAAATATACCGGCGGTAATTAATTTAAGTTTAGTTTTACTAGAATCGTAAATTATATTATTATTATCGTTTAAGACTAGAAAACGCGTGCGTAAAACTAAATAACTAAAGTATATATATTTAGAAATATTAAATACTTTAAATATCTTAAATTAGAGTAATTTACCGGCCCTATTTAAAAGTTACTCGTTAAATAATTTTAACTAGCGAAAAAAGTAATAGAAAATAACGAGTTTATTTAAGGTGAACTCGACGAGGATAAATTTATATATATTTATTTATTTTACCGTTAGTACTAGCTACTTTATTATTATATTTAATAATAATATATTTTATTTAATATTATTACTTTAGAGTAATAACCGGAATAAGTAATTATATTTAATAAATATAAATTTACTATTTATAAAAATATTTAAAAAGTTTTAATATTAAAATATTATAACGATAATAAGAATAGCTTCGATATAAAATACCGTCTAAAGTTACGAGAGGTTCTAGAAAATATTAAAAATAAATATTATAAATTAGAAGAGAAACTCCTATCCTCTACCCCCGAAGTTAGAAATACTACTATATCCTCCTAGATTAGTAATTTTACCTTTATTATTATATTAATTAAATAAGAAACTATTAATATAGTTATATCGGAGTTAGTAACGGAAATTATAACGACGATAATTATAACGATCGTAACCTTAACGGTAATTAAGAAAAAGGAGGACTATATATAAAAGTAGGTCTATATATAAAAGTAAGACTATATATAAAAGTAGGACTATACTTATAAGGATCTCCTAATAAAGAGGGAGTAAACGGAGGGAAAGAATTATATATAACCTCCGTTAGTTAAAGATTATCCCGACTAGCTACCCTAGTATAAAGATATAAATAATAAGAAGTATAAAGATATTAAAGGCGACGACGACGTAGCCTAATAAATAAATAAAGAGCGGGGACTATAATAAAGGTAAACCGATAATAAAGTAAATAATAAAGACGTTAGGCCTAGGATTAGGCGATAACTATATATAAATAATAATAATAAATAGCGATAATAATATAAATCTTATTTTACTTCCGTATTAACTTTTACCTATAGCGACAGTATACCTCTATAACTTTATGGCGGAGCTCCTACCTATGGCGACAGTATACCCCTATGGTTTCATAGCGGATTTGCCCCATGGCGATAGTATACCCCTATGGTTTCATGGCGGATTTGCCCTATGGCGACGCGCAAACCCCTATGGCGACGCGCATGCTCCATAGCAACGTATCTCCGGCTGTTACTATAGGCGACACGTACTAATCTCGGGAGAAAACTAGCCTGGGAGCATGCAGGCAGCTATTGCATACTAAATACTAGCGTTGCCTTGGAAATAAAAACGTCCCCCATGGAAGCGCGTCGTAGGAATTATCGGGGACCACGCTTGACCGTGTTTAGCGTAGTGTAGATGGATTTCCACTCTTCGCGGCCTGTAAGCCACACTCATTTGCTGGGTTACCACCTCAATCTTTTTGAGCCCTATGCCGTTTGAGGTTTGTTGTCTGTGACTCTCCTATTTTTGAAAGTCACTACGTATGTTGTAGCTTCATACACCAAACATCATCGACATCAACCTACAAAAAACGAAAAGCAAAGAGGGCCGGTGTGTATTGTTTGAACACTCCACACGATCGTTCCTGTGACCTACGAGTTGAAACCGAATTTGATTGGTCGTTGCCTTCGTTTCATCCACACCACTCAGAACAAAAGCCCAGAGCCGAATCGCCTCCCTTGGAGACCAAAGAGCTGCACGCTGCAAGGCTGCATTCCGGTGCACACATCCTTGCCATTGCAGGGTCCAATAAGCGTCTCCCATCCTTCTGACATACATTCTTGTCACCCACAACAAGCTTACCCTGCTTCATCACCAACTCTCACCCAGACCCGATCTCGATCCTTTTGCGACAACAAAATACTGTCCCATCATCCATGGTATAGAATAAAATGCCTTACAATACTCGAAGAAAGTCTCTGTCACTCCCATCTCTAGGAATACAACTGCCCAACTCTTCCCGCGCACACCGCCCCTCGATCACAAAAGCCTCGCCTGTCAACGAATCCCCACCACAACAACCTCCAACGAAGAAGCGAAAGCAATCACATACTTCAAATCCTCCATCACCTGTATCACTATCTAGACCTCGATCAAATTCATCTGCAAAGGTTGTTTCCTTCGCCGATCGACCTAAGAGCAGTGGCAGACCTGCGTACGAAAACACCCCGCCACCTTCGCCACGGTCGTTGACGGATAAGAAAATCGACACTGAAGGTATCAATGATGATATTGTGGTTGGAGTGATAGAGCAGTTGGAGAATACAGGGAATAGGCCACATTTGATAAAAGAGCTTGCGACAGTTCTGTCAAATATTAGTGATGCGGTTTCAAGGTGAGTCATCCATCACTGAGTCGCTCTGCTGGCCTTTTACTGATCCATGTTGTGTAGTTCTGCGAATCCAGCGGCCTTGTTGTCGTCACGGCTCTCAGCGTACCTCAAACGACCTTGGAGTGCGCTGGCTCCTTGCCCACTCGACAAGGAACTAACGACCGTGCACCCTCGCAAAGTTTACTATTTCCTTACTATCCAACCTCGACAACCCGTTCCAGTCGACTCTTCAGATATCTTTTCGTCACACGCTGGAGGAAAAGGAGGCAGGCGAATCATATCTCCAAGTATCAGCAGTGCAAGCATCGATGAAGACCCCGAAGCCGCTGAGGAGCGCAAGCGCGATGCTATGAGTCCAAGTCCAGAGCTGGATTTGGAGACAGAAGACCTCGATGTTGCTGTCCCTGGTGCGGAGGGCGACTTTGTCACTCCACCTACGCCTGCAGGATCTTCATTTTCTGGAAGGTCGAGTCTCGCGAGGGATGGATCAAATGGTTCTTCTTCCGACAGTGTTCTTTCTCACAACCACAGAGCAGCAAGCCCTCCGCTTGAAGGTGATGAGAAGGAATTTACTCAAACAGCTAGCAGTATGCGGATGCGAGGCATGAGCCTTGACAATCCTACTGTCAGGCCGTCCACGGAGGATGCCCATGAGATCGAACATGAAGAAACAGAGGAGGAGAAAGCAAAGCGGAATCGTGAAGCTGCGGAAGCCCTCTTTGGTACACATCACACCCAAGAGGCTGGCTTAGCAGGTCTGGGCAGTCCCATGGTTAAGCCAATATACCAAATGGTGGCTGAGAAGGAGAGAAAACAAGAGGGGGAGGACGTGGAAATGAAAGAGACAATTTCAATACTGGGCGATAACGGTGTTAGCTTAACATGGGACACACGAGAGCCTGAAGATATTCGCATAGAGGATTTAGATGACCTCTTTGGCGCCTTTTGAATGAGCAGTTTCGGGTTGCTTGGGGCGCAGATACAAGGCAAAGAGAACTTGCTTCGGGATACCATCTCCTCACCTTCTTGTACATAGCTCGAAGACTGGTGCTTCTCAGATTGTATGATACAAACATGACAACCAGTCCACTGATGCAATATTAGCTCGTATACCCTCGTCCTTAGAGCTGCTTGTACTCTATTAGTATTCAAATCTTCCATTCTGGTTGGTTTGGTACTTTGCGGTTAGGTCCGCCTTGAACTGTCGTCGAAGCCTATATGATAACACCAGAAAGCAGGAGCCACCCCACAATGAGAACGTGCGCCTCATGGAATGTCTGTATGAAGAGTGGAGATGCTAATCTTCCTTTGGTGCCCGATTCGTATTGATAGAACTTGCTGGCCACCGTAGCTTGCGCAGAAACTGACTAGCGCGCTGCAGAAACTTCGCCCTCTTTGTGCGCTTCACCTACCACCTCCATCTCATCAACCCCGCCTTATCCTTTGGTCAGGATCAGCCTCCACAGGTATCATTACAGGACCATATCCATATCCAGGATCAACAAGGAAGACCCCCATTCGAGTCTTCTTCTCATCGCCTTTTGGCCTCACCTGGCGCAGCCTGACAGCGTCACCAAAGGACCGGCATCACCATGTCTGCTGAAGTGTCCTCCACTCGCCTCTACCTGGGCAACCTCCCTCGCGATGGTATGAACTTCCATACTCCATGAATCCTGTCTCTCATGTCTACGCGCTTGGTGCTCTCACAAATACAATCTTGGAGGAGAGGTTTCTGGCCATAAAGTCTTGTCGCATGTCTGAGCTTCAGCACCTACGTCTCTGAGAATTTCTATGGAGGAGGCCCATCCAGCTATATGCCATACTACTGTCTTACCGGAGCTCTGCTGACCACTACCTGCGGGCCACAGTCACCAAGGAAGATATCCAGAATCATTTCAAGGAAGGGACTGGCAACATCACCGAGATCAAGCTCATGAATGGCTTCGGCTTCATTGAGTATGATGATGCTCTTGATGCTCGCGATGTTGTTCCTGGTAAGCTATCTTCTCCCAACACGAACGTCTCATTTTCGTGGCATTTGCTGACTTCTCGTTATATAGCCTTCCGTACGTTTCCCTCCTTTCTCCTGTTGTCAAAAGAATGGTACTCTAACATTTTCATACTTGAAAAGATGGATCTGATATGAATGGCTCTCGCCTTACCGTCCAATTCGCGCGTGGCTCACGTCAACGTGACTTTCCTGCGCCTGATCGCACCCACCCTCGTCCGCGGCGTACAGCTTATCGCATGCAGATTACTGGTCTTCCAGGGGAAACCAGTTGGCAGGTTAGCTCTCTTCCATTACCTTCGCTTCTGGATTTTTGGGGATCGCACGACTGTGCTTGTTTGGATCTTTCTCTCCCCTTGCCCCAGGTCTCGTGATGAAGGTCTGCCTGCTACTTAATCTGCCTATCCTCAAGGCTAGATTCCTGTTTGTTCCTTGATTGTAAGAAAAGCCAATCGTGAGACCGCAAGATGCTTTGCACCAGGAGGCTGAATCTGCGCCTGGGACTGCCTACTTGCACACTTTAATCCCACACTTCCTATTCACGTTCCTGTACCTACCTTGCTTGAGTGCAATTTCGAGGATCTGGACTGGCGGTCCTGGTAGCTCGAATCAGGTTTGGCTTTGTTCCTGGGACTGGAGTGTCCGGCGAAGCTGTTTCTTCCTGGTTAGCTGGGCGTTGTGGACCTGGACTCGGACTTACTTGGACCTTAGGATCTCAAAGATTTCGCACGTCGCTCTGGACTTGACGTTGTGTACTCTGAAGTTGGGCGTGACCGCGATGGCAAAGGGTTAGCCCCCCAGTCTTTTGACATAGGCGCTGTCCACTGATAATGTACCAGATTTGTCGAATTCGAGACTGCTGGAGACCTCAAGGTCGCCGTCGACAAATTGGACAATCAGGAATTCAAAGGTGCTACCGTTCGCTGCATAGCTGATGTACGCCATACACCCGTCAATTGATGCGCGTTTGTACTGATTACCCCTACAGACTCAGGAAGAGGTGCCTCGCAACGATCGTTACCGTTCTCGCTCCCCACCACCCTTTAGAAGCCGCGGCTACCCACCTGCTGATGGCTACTACAATCGTGGGCCACCTCCGCGTGCCTACAGCCCTCGTCGTGAAGATTACCGTCGTCGCTCCCCACCTCCTCGTGACGAGTACTACTCCCGTCATAGCAGCTATCGCTCCCCACCTCCTCGCGCCGCTCGTCCACCTATCGATGATCCTTATCCACCACCTGCTCGTGGCGCTTATGGTCGTGAGGATCCCTACGGTGGACCTCCTCGTCGCGGCTATGATGACCCGTATGCTGCCAATGGGTACGATGGACGTAGGGCGAGATCACCACCACCCAGGGGCTATCCCGAATATGAAGGGCGTCCTCCTCCACGTTACTGGTGATTACTCCTCTCATTTCTTTGGAGGTGTCTTTCGCATGGGCAACACCGCTTATGATGATAGAATACTACCGCCCTCTCCTGCAATCATCGACTCTACGCGCCAAGTAGGTAGTGGACGTAGGAAGGCAAATTGTGCTATTGTGCTATTGAACTTTCTTCGGCGGCACACATTATTAGAAGGGCGTACAATAAGTTGCAATCAAAAGTTGGTGCGTGTGGCAGAGGTTGGAGATTGAATGATGGAGCTTGGACAAATCTTTATTTCATAGGTGGCTGCGTCCATGACATCGGCTCGAATGCATGATTCAGCTTGTATGTCAGTCAGTCAACCAGTCAGTTAGATCCTTGGCTCAATGATCCAACATAAATCCGACAGTTCTTTCCTTTTTGCAAGTCCATGCCAATAGACATTCGTCGAGACATGGACCCCAAAACTCAAGGACTGATGTGCCGAACCCGCTTGAAGTTCCTACCGCACCAAGGCTTTGCTGTACTTTCAACCTCGACACCGAGCAAGACTACTGGGAAAATGAGTACATGCTGTCCAATGGAGAGCAGATCGCCAGCTTGCGACCCAGGGTTTTGCCATCTAAACTATTAATAATAATAGAACGACAAGCCCTCCCCCCTCCTCCGCCATCTCCAATACATTGCTCCCGCCTACTCCGGACGCACCATCAACAATGCCCACCCCACCCCAACCCACCAAACACTTCGACATTATCTCCCTCCGCAACCTCCACACCACCGCCATCATCGGTCCCGACGCCTGGGCCCGCCACGACAAACCCCAGCCCCTAATCCTCTCCCTCCAACTCACCATCGACACAACCTCCGCCGGCACCTCCGACAATGTCGCACACACATTCAGCTACGGCCAAATGTCCAAAGACATTGTCGCGAAAGTCGAGCGCGGCGACTTCATGAGCATAGATCACCTCACGTCTGAGATCGCGTCGCTGGCGGATAACTGGCCTGGGGAGACGCTCAAGATTACTGCCTTGGCGCCACATGCGTTGTTGAGGGTTGAGGGGGGGTTTGGGAGGGAGTTGATGTTGAGGAGGAGGACGATTAAGATTCGGGAGTTTGAACAACTGGTGTGGTATGTGGATAGCCATGAGTGGTTTATGCAGGGGATTAAGGTGGCGTGTGTGATTGGTGTGAATATGCATGAGAGGTTGGAGAAGCAGGGGGTTGTTGTAGATTTGAGGACAATGGGGGAGGGAGGGAAGGAGGAGTATAGTGAGCAGATTCGAGAGGGAGGGGAGATGTGGAGGAGGTTGGGGAGGAGGGTTTGTGAGGTATGTTGGCTCTATATTTTCATACATCCTATATCTGCTATGGACGAAAGTGCTGCTTTGGTTTGGTGTAGTCTGTTTACGGACTGGGTTGTTCGTCTAGGTCGTTGAGCAGTCGACTTTTCAAACACTGGAGGCTCTGGCTGCGTTGATTGCGAAGACAGCGCTTGAGGGGTTTCCGTTCCCGAAGATTACGGTTAAGGTGGAGAAGCCGAGTGCGCTGACTTTTGTGGACGGGGCGGGGGTGGAGATTACGAGGGATAGACGGTTTTTGCTGCAGAGATGAGGAGAATGGAGATGCAGTTTCAGAGTTCGAAAAGACAGTCTACGAGAAAAGAACACCAGCTGGTGACTGGGGCGCCAGAAACAACTATGCAACAGATAGGGAGGTTGAGGTACGGATTCCGTCTCGTCGAGAATGCGGTCAATATTGAGACAAAAGAGATACAACAGCAACGAAGTTGCTGAAGGTACCGTTCCGCTTTCATGTATATATGTTGAAGAGCTCAGACTCGGAGGATCATCGAGGAGATGAGGACTCGGGTTTTGTGGTCAAGAGCATACCTCCATGTTCGCAGTGTCGACATGGCGGTCGTTTCCCTCCGGATAAGGATCGAAAAGCGGCTGGCTCCTCCATCAACAGACGCAGGGGCTCGCGCAAATGTTTTCGAAGATGTTCATGATGGCATCGTGATTGGGGCTTTTTTTTGTGTCTGGAATTGCGCTCTGGGTGGTTTTTTGAGCCCCGACTGCATTTTTTGTGGGCTTTGATCCCCTTGGAAATTGCAGCGTTATTAAAACCTTGCAGAAGACAGAAACGGGTTATGGTGGCTGTCTGCCTCCAGGTTGTCATACAGGTAAGTTAAGCAGGTAAGCCAACCATGGCTTTTCTCGTGACAAGTCGTATACAACATTCTTAATTTCACGATTCTACATTTTTCTGGACAGTGTCTTATGTGCTAGAAGCAGCTTCAAGCTCCTAACGTTGTATGCGAAATGTTGAGTAGCACTTCTGCTATCCTACTCGTCAAGGCTTTGTTGTTCTGCATTCTCTGTGTGCTCGACTACAGGCTGGAGTCTTTGCCTGCTGCCAAACTGTGCACGTCTGAAGATGAGTCTTCTAGACAGGGCGGCAACTTACTCCGTCGGCGCGAACCTGGCTTCTGATGAGTATAATACCGAGAGTGAAATAAGGAGTGGCGACACAAGAGGGGACACAATTGCGAAAATCATAAGAGTAGGGGTCCAGGGCTTCTGATCGAGTATTATGCGCCTGATCTCTCTTTATGACATAGCTCGGTAGGCAGGGCTACAACAAAAGGAAGGCAACATCGAGGCTGATTTACTTATAGCTTGCTTGTTCTGCCAGTCCTGTTTCCAAAGCCTCATGAACTTGACGGTCACTCCGACTATGAGGAGGGCTATCTAAAAGTATAGTGGTACGTTGAAGACATCGGTTTTCGAATCTACGGTATTTTTATGGGTGCACTTTCGGGCTTACCTCCGCTAGCAGGTCGTGAATTGGGCCAATCACATCGTTGCTGAAGGAGGACACTCCGCACTCCGGAGGTCTAATCCGGAAGTGGCGCCTTTAAGCTTGTTCATCACATCCAACCACTTCGACGTTTTGCTGCATTGCCGAAGCATCTTACAGACGCCAGAGGCATAGAATACACGTCTAGCCTGGCTGCTACATGCAAACATGTCCTCACCCTGCAGGATCGCGATGGCTTTCGTGGATAGTCACGCGTCTCGCATCTTCCTCTCGTACCCAGCGTCCTCTAGAACAAATTGTAGCATACGACACCTAACCAATCTCGATTGGGCAATCACTTTCACCATCTTCGGGCATTCCTCTGTAATAGATTACACTCGCCCCACGATCCTGGCCTGATGACTGCCGCTCTTCCCGCATCTAATAGTTTCAGTGAAAAATACCATTCCTTTCGTTCTCTCACGGTCCACGTTGGCTATAGTATTGTGAACGCCATCTATTATTCCATTGCTTTCTGTCTTGTTCTCCATATTTCTCATGCATTGCATGAGGCCCTTACGACTACGAAATTCTCTACAAGAAGCTGAGCAGCTGGCAAAGCTGGCGCGCAAACCTCTCCTCTCTATGAAAGCCTGCGCTCTTACAAGAACCTTGCGACTACACGTGGAGGCTTATCACAGCAATGATAAGGCTGTGCTTCATATAAGACTACATCTGGCGGGTAATCTGCCCCGGGCGACGAAAGGACATGGCAGACCTAGAGCTCACGCTCTCGTGGCTTGGAATGTCTAAATACCTTGAACGATTTATCGAAGCAGGCTTCGATTCGTGGGCAACAATACTGGAAATCACCGAGGATGATTTAGAGGTGACTACCCTTTCGCACTGCCGTGACATACAGGCCCCTGCTAATCACGAGGTCTAGTACCTCAACGTGGATCTGGGTCATCGAAGGAAACTGCAAAGAGAAATAGCAAACACAAAGCGGCTTGCCCAAGATCCTGGCTTTGTGCAACCTCTATATGGAATCATTCCTCAACCTCAAGCCTCTCAGCCACGAGCTTCGATGTCTAGTAGTAATGACTATCAACAGATGGGTGCACCTACAAAGCGAGGCTACAGGCATCATCCCAAGCAAGACTCAAACGCACCTGATCGGCCATATTCTGCCTACGTCATGTAAGGCACGTTCCTGAATTTTCCTTTCCTGTTTGATATCTTTGGGAGTTTGAAGAAGTGGGATCGTGGATTCTCACACCCAAACCACCCTCGAAAAATGCTTTCCTGGCCAGCTGCTGTGTGAAAGAAGTAAAGCTCATTTTCAAATATGCCAGGTTTTGCAACTATACACGCGATCAATTGAAAGAGCAGAACCAAAGTCTCTCTTTCACCGAACTTTCTAAAAGAAGTGGTGAAAAATGGCGATCTCTGTCGCCCCGAGAGTTAGAAACGTGGAAACAAAGGGCTGCGGTGCCATGGCAAAAGTTCAAGGCGGATGTGGTGGAATACAAGAAGACCGAGCAATATCGAGAGTACGAGCGTTACTTGGCCGATTTTAAGGCTGGCCAAGCGGGGAAGCAATCGGAGAGAAAAAGCAGCATGTCCCAGCAGCAAAGTCCAGTGTCATCGAAAAGATACATGAACTACAGGACCGGACCAAGAAGCTCGCCGAAAAGGCCCGACCTTGACCGACGTTCAACAGCTCCAATCTCAGCCACGCAACTAAACCACGTCTCTCTAAAGCGCTTCAAAAAAGACAATGAGGGCTGGGGCGATAATCAAGTGACAGCGCACTCGACACGAGGCAGACAAGCATGTGAATCGTGTAGGGTAAGGAAGATCAAATGTTACGGCGAAAAGCCGAACTGTCGCCACTGTCGAGAACTTGGTATAGACTGCCAGTACGGAAATGGCGAACGAGGAAAAAAGCACAGGTAGCAAATCGCCCATCATTTCAGTCCCGGACATGCTGACCCAGATACAGGCAAGAGGATGCTATGCTCCACAAGCTCAAGGCTTATGAGGAGCTGCTCCTTCAATTCATATCTCACGTCGAGGAGGAAGATCAACAGGCGATACAAAACGCGCTTTCATTGGTATCTCACTATCTCCATTCGTGAGGAAGACCTCATTACTAACAACTTCACAGCCCCCACAACTCGAAATGTCCAAGGCGGCAAGAAAGCATGCCAAGACTAGGAAAGCCAGTGATGAGCATGATTCTGACGGCGAATCGCAAACATCCGGTATTGGTTCGATGGGCTCTACAGATTGTGTCAACCAGGAAGATCTTATGCCAGAAGACAATGAAGATCAAACGCTAGCTTTTGCAGGCCCCACTTCTGAAACGAAGTGGATCCGAAGGCTGAAGCGGGAGTTGGATGGAGACATCAAAGCAGGCAAGTCCAAGGCAGCAATTCAGGAGCCGACTGGCCAAAGCATCAGTCAAAGGCCAGGTGGACCGAATCGGCGGCTGTACTCTGAAGACATGGACACCGCCATCGTTGGGCACCAGGTCGATCCATTCCAGCTACCACTGAAAGACACTGCGGATGCTCTCGTCGAAGCCTACTTTTCTACAGTTCAGGTGTCGTTCCCAATTCTCGACAAAGCAGAGTTCATGTTCCAATATGAGGAGGTTTTCAAGGCAATGGAGCCTGTGGCTTACCATGATCGTACGTTTATTGCTATACTGCAGCTAGTCTTCGCTATCTCCGCCGTACATGCACACCTCACTGAAGCTGAATGGGCCGGTGACGGACGGGATCATATGTTATATTTTGCACAGGCACGCATACTTGCAGTAGAGACGGGTATCTTGAACGATACGTGCTTCCTTGGACAAACGCAGGTATTTGGGCTGGGTGGGCTATATCTCCTGGTAACAGATCAAATCAACAGGTATGAAGGTTTGAATAATGCACGAGGATGTCTGCTAAAAGTGGTGACAGGTCTTGGAACATCACTGGCCTCGCCGTTCGATCCGCCCAGTCTCTGGGACTGCATTTAAAGAATGCCAGTCGTGGCATTGTACCTGCGAAAAAGAGGCACTATGCAATGGTATGGTATGCAGTAGCCGCACTGGAGAGTATGCTTACTGTCATGACTGGTCGACCTACGATGATCAATCGGAGAGATTGCAGCGTCAACATCCCACGGGAAGGCTCAGCAGAGGCTTCCTCGGCTGCGTCGAGCCTGCCTGACCAATCTCACGAGACTTCGACGATGGACTTTGGGACCCAGAAAGACAGTCCGTCGGTGTCTGACTTCGGTGAGGACTCCAATAGTAGCTCACTCAATTTCCTTCGAGGAGGCCCCTTGACGCTAGTTGCTGCCACATTTTTCATGCACTATACAGACATTTGCGCGTTGTCCAAAGAAGTAGTTGGCGAACTATACCAGCCGGGTGTCCGTTCAAAGAAATGGTCTGAGATCAAAACAATGATACTAGACTACGACAAACGACTCCTGACCTGGCGCAACCGTCTCACCTCTCCTTTCGACAACGCCGACATCTCCCCAGACCGTGAAACCGAGTCCTGCCGCGTCGCCCTCCGCATTGCCTTCCACAGCGCCCGAACCATCATCAACCGCCCGTGCCTCTGCCGCCTCGACCAACTCATTGCCGACCAATCCATCCGCTCCAAAGAAACCAACCGCGACTTCGCAAACAAATGCGTTGACTCCGCCCGCGCGGTCCTCAGACTCGTTCTCTATAAGCCGGATTCCATCATTCTTCGTGGGGGCGCTACGTGGTGGATGCTACTGCACCATCTCAAGCGCGCCCTCACCGTTTCTCTCCTAGAGCTCGCCTTCCGCGCTGAACACAAGCCTTCTGACGCTGATGAGATTCTCATGGAAGCTAAAGATGCCATCGAGTGGCTGCGCTGGCACAGCGCTTCCAGCCCCACGGCTCGACGTACTTGGGTCACGATGAGCAGGCTCGTGCAGCTTGCGGCGAAGAAAGTTGGTGGTGATACTGTCGACATTAGCACTGCGCACGACTCATCTTCATCCACTGAAGATCAGACACATCATCATCATCATCCTCAGCAGCCACAGCAGTCAGCCCCTGGTATGTACGCCACGGGTTCATTTGGAGGGCCCTACGGTGGCGCTGAAGAACAATATCTGGGGGATGCTGCCGAACGCAGCGAGCTGGATCAGTTTGGCTTCTTGCGCGAGGAAGGCGGCATGGGTAGTTTTTTCCCTACTGCGAGCGAGATTGAGCGAATCGGCCAGGGTGAAGGGGACGAGATGCAGATGCAGATGGGTGAATACGAGGAGGATCGGTACTTCGACTTTAGTGGGCAGGGCAGAGGCGGAAGACAGGGATAGAGAGGAGGTCGGCAGAGGATGATGGAAGAAGTATGGAAAGGAATGGCTGTGACTTGCTCTACTGCTTGATATGATACCCAAAAGCTCGCATTGTGTGTATGTGGAGCGAGGCTTGCGTTGCATTGGAGACATGGGTGGATCATAATCGTGATCCAAATCTTTTTATCGAGCTGATAGATACCTCTTCATAGCGAGTGCTGCTTGCTACAATCCATAGCGAGCGCTTCAGCATAGCGATGATAGTGGCTAAACCGGCTTGATCGGGCTCTTACTTCTACCGAAAGATCAATGGAAATAGACACCCGACACCACTCAAGAACACACTGCCTGCTGTACATGCTCGCTAAAATCTACCATGGCCTTTTGCTACCGCCCTTCTACTCCTGCAGCGAGCCCACATGCTTCCGGACATGACTCCGTTACTGTGGCGCTGTACAGGAGCTTGCCTCCCTCAACAGCAGCACGAAAACACTCGCATCCCACAAGAGCTTCTGGCCTCCCATCTCCTCGTCCAATGATCCGATGCACCAAAGCTATAAATGTGCCGCAGATAGCCACAATGCATATCCCGGAAGCATGTCCGAAACCCCTACCCGCTGATCATTTCTCGCTCCTATCGGAGCAACGTCCGCAATCCCCACCATACATTTGTAACGCTGATTTTCGCGGAGGCCGCTCCGTCACTACATCCCGCCACCCAGCAATTTCACACGAGCCAATAATTCCGTTCCGCCACATGAGGCTTAATAATGCCTTAGATTTAGACATTTAAGGTAAGGTACCTTAGGCAGTCCTCTTTATTGAGAATGGTCAATGGAGGTATATTGGATGTTTCTCTACGCGCAGCCGTCGATGCACGGCATTCGATCGAAAAGATCATCCAGATCGCTTACACGCTAGATAACCTAGCTGCGTGAGATGCAGCGCTTGCTGATTACGCTTCATCGAATGTTACCGTTATATTATCCGTTTCTAGCCGTGGGCAGAGTCGGAAATGTCTCCGGTGGAGTGATGGTGGGTTGATTAAGAGAACCAGCCTTTTCATTGTAGGAATGGGGGACTTTTGATATTGGCTGGGATGTTGGACGATGAGGACTTGTGGTGTGACTGGGAATGATGAAGAGATAGTTGCTGGTTACTTGGCTATACTAAGTGCAGTGGCTCTGATGGTGGTTTCACCAGGAGCCCTGTAGAGTGCATGGAGTGTATGTATGCATGAAGATCTTGCATGTTGAGCGAACCACTCGATCCTCGTGCAAGAGAGTCGATATTGCAGTGCAAGCTTGATATTGCATGCAATGACTACCAGCCACCTAGCTAATAGAAGCATAATAAACGGCCGTCTGTATATGCTCGTGACATTGCATAAATCTAGCACTCCGGGTATATGTGCTGAGCGCCCTCTGGTCGTAAGGATGATAACTCCGGCAAGCATACGCTCATACAGAATAATAGCAGCTCCCACCCGACCCAGGACTCCGTGAGCGTTAGGAAACACCCACTGGCAGCGGAATGCCCTGACCAGCAGGATTATCGAACATATTTTCCGTGCCAAACACCCAATCCATATCCGTGTTCAGCATTCGGCCTTGACTGTTGAATTCAATTTTAGCATCATCGAGGTCGAACGGCCCCTTTAGCGCCGGCATTGAAAACTCTGCATTGGCTGTTGTGCAGGGTAAAACAATTTTGTCAAACGGAGGGGACGTGGTCGCCAGTCGCGGTGGCATTTATATTGTCTGGCTGACCGCAGACATAGGATCTCCCTGATCGCTCGATCTCCGCTTCGCCATAATTGTGGAATTGGGAAATGTCCCTATCGGGGCTGATACTTGAGAGAATGTGGATTGAGTTACTGGCGACGCGGCGGTGGAGGGGTACATGGAGGCCACGTCGTGAGCTTGCTGCTCGAAGCTTTGCCATGCACTGCCGTCTATGTCGTCATTGTCGTCCCATTCGTCTTGTTGAAGTACACCGAGCGCTTCAAGGATTTTATGTGTGAGGGGCTGCCCGTAATTGACGGGATCGGGGAGGGGACCGACCCAGCCTTCGCCTGTTTGTGTACGACGGTAGAGCTCTTGTAGGCCGGCGATCAGCTGTGTATGCTGGCGCGCCAGCATCTGGACATAGCTGTAATATGATCGGTTGGTGATTTTGACTATGGAGGGAGGGTAGGAACTATTCACCCCTTGCGGAAGATGATCTTGTCGGACTTCTTGTGCTTTCCATGGCGCAGATGGCGTCGTCGGCTTTGCATCGAGTACATGGAGTCGAGCCATCGCACTGTGAGAACATTGAATCAATAAATGGACTCGTCGAGTGTCAGTAGCATCCAACATGCCTTGCACTTCTTGAGTCTGCATCTCTGGCACGCCTTGACGACTCTTCTTCGCACGTCCCGACCTTCTACCCTTGTGTCGTCGCTGGGACTCTGTGTCTTCGAGCGAGGCATTCCTGGACAAGACTGCTGAGGTATGCAATGTATGATTTGATTCAGACTAATTGATGAGTATGGAGAGCCAATCAGAGGTGTGTGTACGTCTCAATGAGCGATTGTGTTGTGTCGTAAGGGAGAAGAAGAGAAGATGGGAAGATGGATTGTAGAGAGAAAACGATTTAAAGAATGTTGTGGAAGTTTTGAAGGTTTATAATTTAAGAGCTTGTTGGCCATCATTTCATGGGTATCTGGCAGTAAACAGCTCCGTTGAATCAATCCTTGTTCCCTCCTTTGCAGGGCGGAACAAGCTCCGTGGCAATGAAATTAGGTAAGGATGCCCGTTTCAAAATCCTATCATGAGCACGGACGGCATTCCGAATCTGGATGTGGGGTTTTAAAAGATTGAAAACGTGGCCTTCGGGATTTGAATTGCGACCCCCGATTTCTTGTTCTAGAATTTCAAAAGCGTGGTAAATACCTTAGTTGATGGATCTGCAAGAACTCAATAATGTTAAAGTCTACTAGCTACAGGGTAGAGTTTCGGTAGGATGTTGCGACTGGTCGAGTGGTCGTGAGCTTGACAATATATGTCTTTAATTAGAGGAATTAGCTTTTTTTTGGATATGCTATTTGATTTTGATATATGACTTCTCTCATGATATGCTACTTTCCCTTCGACATGAATGACTTTCGATAGCGTTCGTAGTTGGTCGTTTGACAGGTGCATGCAATCTGCTGTCGAGAGAGTTTGCTTTGCTGGGAACAAGGTATGTTATCACGCTGATCCATGATAATCAGGGATGCGCATAAAGTGATGAATGGCGTGAAAAGTATGCAGGACCTCTTCTTGCGCTCAAGAACGTTGGATAAAACGGCTTTCGCAGGCTCTCGGACCAGGGCAGAAATAGCGAAAATAGTAGTGAGGGGGAAAAACAACCTTATGGACAACAAGGTAAGGTAATTCGAGGCCAGGAAGTAAAGCTCCTCAGGGTCCTCGGTGCAAGATGGCATTCGCAGAATTCCGATATAGATTTCAGTGTATGACATGTGCCAAGACCCGTGAGAAAGTCGTGGCCAACGCTAGTAGCGCAGGCTTTCGCCTCACAGCTTGACTCTTAACGCTCAAAAAGAAATGACTGGCACTTGTATGACCCCACCTTCCCATGCTATATCTCGAGTCCTAGTAGTCGTATGAATCAACCTCAATTCTTGCCTCCTTGGGGTCAAACAATCTTCGGTTTCAGTCAGTCATATTCCGCGGAGTGAATTGCAAGACAAGTTACATTCTCGGTCGTTGGCTCGGTCGAAAACGAGCCTTAATCATCATCAGTCTTTTACCGCCTTCCATGCTTACTTCATACGTATGCTCTTCATTCCCATGTTGCGCTATTCCTAGCGGTATCCCATTTTCCACCTTTCGATGGTAACGGGCAGCGATGCTGTCACGCTCGTAATTGTGGCGTCCGGCAAAGTCGTCCGTAGAAATTGACCAATCACATGCCATTGCTTTGGAGAATAGGCATGGCATTTAATGTTAGAAAAACAGTAGGAGTTCCGTCAGCAGATTGACTAGTGACCTCGTAGCTATGTTATCATAGGTCAGCGTTCTAAACTTTTCAACTCCTAAAACCTGTATAACCATTCATTGAGATACAAACGACATCAATTCATCACACTGTGTCCTCTGAATATTCTCTACAGACTCACTCTGTCTTGGAAGTCCTTCAAACTCAGTTACTGGAGACCTTTTGCGCCAGTGGATGGCAGCATGTCTTACTCTCCAGAGCAGCACTTGATGCACTCAGATACTGGGTCAAGCGAGAGCTCCACTGATCAGTCCATGCAAGATGTTCAAGGACATCGTTCTCCACGCGACCCTTCCTCGTCGACAAACCCAACTTCATCTGAACCATCGTCATCAACACATCCAACACCGAGGCCGAGATCCTCGACTGGCCCTAACATCAGGAGGCGGAAGGTTCCAGATTCAGTCACTCCCAACGCCTGCACAAACTGCAAGAAGGCGAGAGCCAAAGTAAGTTGCTGTGGTACTACTCACCTTCACCAAAGGACCCATATTGAATTATTGATCACAGTGTAACGGAGCTAAGCCTGCATGCAAGCGATGTAGCGACAGACATATCATCGACACCTGTCACTACGAAATCCATGCCAAGACAGCCAAGGAGCAGATGATTCGGGAGATCCAACGACTACAGAAGAAAAATGAACATTTGGAGGAAGAAAAAGATGAACTGGGGGAGAAAAACGAATGGATCGAGCAGATAATGCGCTCATTGAAATATGATGGACAGGGCGCTGAAATTATCAATCGACTCAAACGAGGGGAAACGCACCAGGCTGTTGCTGAATGGCTTGGTCGACCTTTGGTAGGAGAAGGAAGGAAGGAGGCCTTGTCTCCGACCACTGAACGCAATATCTCCGCAGCCATCGAACAATACCACAGGGGACTGGTCGACAACCATGATCCTCGTTTTTGGACAACCGTGACCAAAGACCCTGCTCTAATCGAGCATTTAATCAACCTATACCTCACTTGGATACATCCTGTCCATATGATCTTCGATGAAGCGCACTTTGTCGAGAGCTTTAAATCGTGTTCTGATGTGTACTGCTCACCGTCCTTAGTCAACGTCATCTGCGCAATGTCATGCCATATTCTTCATGGACTCTGGGCCGACGACGATCAAACAAGGGCCGGGATCGATACTATGCGCAAAAGCTTCTTGCTGGAGTCACAGGCATTGATGAGAACGGCGGATTTGACGAAGATGAGTTCTATACAAACGTACGCCATCATGTTCTTGGTTGAACTTGGGTCTGGACACGGTCTCAAAGCTGCTTCGCACCTGAGGCTCTCGGCAGAAACTTTGGTTGCAAAACAGACTTCCGAACAGACTTTGGAATCAGAAGAGGTGGCCGCTTGGGGGATTCTGACTCTTCACACGTGGGTAAACCTTGTCTCGAATGTTGTGAGGTGCGAAGACTAAATTTAGCATAGTGCATGGTCAGGCTTCACTTACCAGAAGCCCAACGCTCCAATATCAACACATGCGACTCCTTTCAGCCATATCAATGTTGACCAAGCAGATGGTCAGTGGCGCTGTTACAGACAACCTGGGGATGGCGACCTTTCTGATCGGCCAAGCTTTTCAATCCTGACAGCCTCACAATACGCAAAACTCCTTCGAATTTTACATGAGTCCATACTAGTATACTGCGGCAGTCGTGGTAGAGTGTCAGCTCAGGCCTTGTTAGAGTTGTATGATCGACATCTGGCGTGGATGGAAGAGTTACCATCAGATCTTGAAATTAAGGGCAGCGACCCCCTTCCTCACGTATTCTACTTACAGTAAGTCCGTCAGTATCCATGAAAGGTCGAGAACACCATTCAAACATCCCATTAGTATCCAATATCGATGTGGACTCGTCCATTTACTCCAACCCTTACTCCACCTCGACCACTACAGCAAAACATCTTACGAGCAACTTCAACAAATCCTTGTCTCGCATGCCAAGATTGGCTTGGACCTCCTCGTGCAATACCGTAACATCTACTCGTCACAGTATCTTTCACCCCTCCATCTCTTGTGCTTGGTCCACCTTTGCGATAGTCTGGTCCACTACGGCTCCAGCAGCGTCGATAGCTCGGATGTTGCAACTTTCTGCTTGAGGTCTCTGGAGGCAGCCAAAGTCGGCTACCCGTTTGCTGGACCGTTACAGAAGATGTTTCTCATGGCCCTGAGTGAGTACGGCGTCAAGATCTCCAATGAACTTGAGCGTAGCGTTGGTGCAGCAAACCGCATAGGACCCGAAGATTTGCTGGATGCGTGCACGAGATCCTCGTACAGACTATCCATTGCACAAATATTGCCAAACATGGAAGAGCAATTGGGTCCAGATTTTATGAATGGTTTCGACCAAATTTCTGCGAACAGGTCACCAAGGGATGTCTCGGGACAAAGACCGCAGGCAGAAGCTATTCACAAGCAGAGTAGGATGGAGGTTGGCTCGCTATTAAATCCGTGAACATACTAACGACATTCAACGACTGCATAGCGTGGGAAAGCTTCGGAAGGTGGCAGATGGTGTCCTGGTCGATTTAATGACGATGATTCCACGAAGACGGGCAGACGGTGCCCATGAGATGTCATGTTCCTGCTTTTTAACTTTTCTTATGCAAATGGCAGCTAGCCTTGGGGAGATTCGACTGGCCTGCACTATTTTTTTCTACTGCTCTAAACGGATCCTGCTAGTGTGTATCATTCGGTATCTTGCGGCGGTTGTGTTAGATACTATCTCTGCGTTTTCGTTAGCTCGTAGACGCATGCTTTGAGAGGAATTTTATTGTATGGCAAAGTAATTTCTAACTTTTCCAGAGGTCAAAAGGCATGGCTGTTGATAGTGGTAACAAGAAAAGTGGAGCGGAAAGGAAAATCTTCAGGGTCTCAGGGTCCATGGGTGGCAACTGAACTGATGCAAAAATTGTGCCTACGGAAAGGAACTTTTGCCTAGCTAGAACTACTTGGTCTAGATGCGATGGACATTACCAGTAATAACGATAATGAAGTGAGAGTGGCAACTCGGAGTAATTCGAGGATGATAATCCAGCAAGATCCCACTCACTCAATTCAGTATAGCATCCAGAAACAGGCTCGTGGAGCTTTACTGTTGTCTTATGATTGGCTTTTCCTTTGCAGATGAGCACCGTCTTTGCCGTTCTTCAAGACAGATCACGAATTGCTCCCAGCCAACTGTAGCATCTACGCTGCATTACTTCTGCTGGCTTTCTCTTACGTACAAGCTTCCTGCAATATACAAACATTGATAAAGACTCTAAATGCGGAAAGCGTAGCCGAGCCATATATTCACACAAACCACATCATACATCTCTAACCTCGGCATCTCACACATCGTACAGTAACCAGACGTCCATCTGGACATGGCTGCGAGCCTGAGTCCCCAGCTCGGGCTCTTATAGCCATGCAACGGGCACTCCCATGGTACAAAACCAGATGAACAGATATCGCGGGCTAAAGTCAGCTAGCGTCCTTCCCTACAAGTACGTTTTCTCTAAGTTCAATAGCCAAATACTTTACATTCCTTCTATCACCTACGAATTAACAAACCGTCAAACTCAGACCATCCCTCAAATCCCGTCCAACCCCCAACCCCACATCTCCTCTACCACCCTCACCCCCCAAACCCCGCCGCAAAGGCATCTGGATCGCCAGTGGCATCTTCGTCTACGCCCTCACATCCTACATCTTCGTCCAATACGCCAGTCTCACTTCCACCCCCTCATCCCCACTTCCAACTCAAGACACAGACGTCTCCTCCCGCTACGACTCCACTGCCCCGCACTTCGACCAAGATGTCTCCTGGATCGAAACCACCTCCTGCATCGCGAGCTTACGCCGTCGACTCACCGAGCAAGCGAAAGGTCATGTCCTCGAAGCCAGCGTCGGCACAGGCAGGAATGGGCAACACTATGACCTGGAGAAGATGAAGAGCATTACGTTTGTGGATCAGAGCGGGCCAATGGTCGAGATTGCACGGCAGAAATGGAAGCTATTGCATCCGAACTACGAACCTTGTTCATTCCATACGCAATCCGCTATGGATCCCCTACCTACGGAGATCATGCCGAAGGAGGGGTTTACGACTATACTCCAAACCATGGGCGTCTGCTCTACACCCGAGCCTGCAGCGACGCTGGCGCATCTTGGCACATTGATGGATCCGGTGGAGGGGAGGATTTTGTTGCTGGAGCATGGACGGAGTGAGTGGGGGTTTGTGAATTGGATATTGGATCAGTCGGCGGCGAGGCATGCGGATAGGCACGGGTGTTGGTCTAATAGAGATGTGGGCCTGATATTGGAAGAGAGTGGGCTTGTGGTTGAGAAGTTGGAGAGGTCGCAGTTTGGAACGCTTTGGTATGTGGAGGCGAGGCCGAAGCCTGGATCGAGGATGATGGATCATCAGATAAAGGAAGTGGAAGGGAAGGAGACTAGCGAGGAACGGGGATGGCTAGGGAGACTGAATCCATGGGCTGAGCGGCCGAACAGAAGGACTGGGCGTTCTGTGGAAGAAGAAGTGGAGAAAGGCCCAGGGACACATGACCAGGAAAGCCTTGGGAAGCGCACGTAGGCGTTGAGTGGAGCTCAGAGCTGTGCAGTTATTGGTAGAGATTTCTATGGGCTGGTCCTGTTGACCTGTACCGAGTCAGAGCCCAGCTTGCACTTCGGTCGAAAAACGAGTCCGATGAACGCAACTCATTGTTACCGTTCACAGCTATGCAAAGCCTTATCGAGATCTTCAGTCTATGTGTGTTATATATCGTTACAGAGGGGGGCAAACACACAGCTGCCCCAACGTTTTGCTAAACGAGCATCGACATCAATATCGCCCTAAAGCTTACTCCTCCCACTCCTCTCCCCCTCCTTCCACGCCACCTCCAAATCCATCCTCCCACCCCTCCCTCTACTCCCATCCTCCGTCCCCTCAAACCCCTCCATACTCTCCCTCCACCTCCACAAACCCGCCAACTCCTCCTCCAATCTCCTCTCAACAGCAGCAACAATCTTATCACCGAGTACCGGCAAAAACTTAAACCCATGCCCACTACCACCCGTAGCCAGAAACAATCCCTCGTACTGCGGATGATAATCGATCAGGAAATCACCCGTGGGAGTGTCGGTGTACCAGCATATCCTCGTGCTACTGAATGCTCGCGAGCCGAGCCAGGGAACACTTGAGCGCAGGAAGTCGCGGCATGCCTTTTCGCCTTCTGGGGGTATGGGCGAGAACTGAGCAGCTGGTAGGCTTGTAGTGATGCGCTCGCCCCCGGGGGAGATGACGGTCGTGGGGTTTCCGTAGCCGTAGCTATGGCGTGCTACCTTGGTAACCCAGCTTCTGGCGACGGGGTCGTAAACGGGAGGGATGATGAACATTCCCGTACTTAAATTCAGCAGCACGGGCACTTTGGCCAGAGCTTCTTTCTCGGAGGGGGAGATAGGCACGTAAGCCACGACCTGACCTCTAGCTTCTGCTCGCCCTCTGAGATCGAGCAGTGCGCCGCTCCAGGCACCTGCTGCGAGAATTGTTAGGTCTGCGAGCAGTTGCGTCCCATCCTCTAGCTCTGCACCGGTGACCTTCCTCTTCCCTTTCACATCGTCCCCAGCAGTCCTAACCAAAAGCCTCCTTGCCTTTCCCCTTTGAAAGACCACGCCCTTCCTCTCCCTCGCCCTCTCAACAACCATCCCCATAACCTCTTCCATCGCCCTCCCAGCATCAGCCCATCCACTTCCCCTGTAAAAAGTCCATAGTCAGCACCACCTCTCCCAGACAACAACCCAGCCATAAAAATCAGCTTCAGTAAGCACAAAAACAAACATCCCTCCATCCATACACTTCCAACCCACATCTCCCCCCTTCAGCCAAACCAGCCAAGTCCCACCCAAAGATGTACATACCAATTCACATACCCACTTCCCCCCACTCTTTCCCCTCCTCCCCCCGTCCCCAAAACTCTCCCCACCTCCTCCCCACTCTCCAAATCATCAACTCTATACCCCAACGCCCTCGCATTCACCGCCGCTTTCCTCACATACACCGAACCACCCTCATCAGCCGTGAGCAGCAC
>JAABUS010002296.1_pt1 | contig 36724 bp, 1 predicted proteins | sample 5560161 | NCBI WGS metagenome assembly JAABUS01 (sample SAMN10711885, study PRJNA513376) | rock metagenome | isolation source: Antarctica rocks | place: Antarctica: Victoria Land, Trio Nunatak nord | collected 2016-01-04
AATCTTTTCCGTTTTTTAATAAAGTAGAGTTTATTTTTATAAAGAGCTAGTTAATTAACCGAATAAAATAAATCTAATATCGATAATATATACTAACTTAATATTCGGTATTAAAATAGAGGTATGGAAATACTATAGGTATAGAGAATCTATAAACCGATAATAAAGTTAAAGTTAATAATAGAGACCTTAGAGCTAGTATATAAAATACGAGTCTTAAACGAGTTAACTCCATTAAATATACTACGGGAAAGAAAAGTTAAGACGGGTAATTAAACTTTCTTATAAGAACGAAATCTATATAATTTAATTAATATTACCTAGAAGCCCGTATTTTATATTTATATCGAATCTTTTTATTTACTTTTATTTTATAAATAATAGATTAGGCTTATCCCGTTAAATACTTTACGATATATTATAATTTTTACCTAAGAATACGATAATAGAGACACCTACTTATATAATATATAGAAATATAAAAATTATATTATTTCGGATTATAGGCCCCGTAACCTCTATTAAACTCCCCGCTTTAAGAAAGTAACTACTATTTACGAACGATATACTTATATACTCTATAAAATTAACTAGATTTCCTTCGTCACCGCTATTAAATTAGGCGCAGTATGAAAGATAAGTCGAAAACGTTATTTTTAAAATTATTTATAAATTATTAATCCTAGGGGTTAAGATCTAGAGGTAGTCCTCGAATAAATATAAACTATAAACTTTAGTATATCCTAAAGTTTAATAATTATGCTGAATCTATAGGCTTTAGAAACTATTTAATTAGATTAATATAATAAAAGATAAACTAGGTAATAAATAGGGCGGGCCGGCCGCGTATATCGAAATTATTATAATAGAGGTACTTTTAATAGTTATAAAGGTACTTCTACTTATTATAAAAGTACTCGCGGTCGTTATAAAGATATTTATACTCGTTATAGAGGTACTCGAGGTAGTAGTTTATCTCTTAAATACCGAGTTTCTAAAAAGTCTTTAGATAATACGGTAAAGAATTTTAAAATAAACTTATTTTATAAAATTATTACTAACACTTAACGTTAATATAGGACCGATAATTAACTAGTTATTTAATAAAAGTGGACGAAACCTAAATATCTTATTAATAGTATACTATTAATTATTACTTCTTATAGAACGAGGGTTTTAATAAATTTTATAAATATTTAATATTTAAGCCCCTAGACCTTTCCAAAATAAATTAAAATTACGTAAAAATAGTAGTTATAATATTTATAAGGTTAATAATAGACTCGTAAGAGATAAAGGGAAGAAATTAATTATAGTAACGAGAAACTATAAACGGACTTAAAGTAAGAAATAAGAAACGGACGTAGATCTAAAAATAATCGTATAATTAGTAATAAATAGTCGAAGCTAGTTAAGAATATCCGGTTATATATTTATCTTCGACCGCCCTCTTCTTTAATATAATTTATTTTTTTATTTTATTCGTATCTCTCTATCTTATCTATCGGATATTTATAATTACGTAATCTTTAAAATAACTACACCTACTAAAAATATTAGTTATATCGGGATCATAGATTTATAGGCTCTTTAAATACTTTAATTTTATAAATATATATAAATCTTTTAGATAAATAATAGAGTAAGAGATTATAATAATTTTAATATTAAATTACTTAGCCACCTAATGCCCGTATATCCTTCACGATAGAATACGAGCTCGTACGTATAGTAACTCCGACGCTTCGTATTATAATAGTAGTATAAATATTCCTTCTTACTTTATTATAAATTATATTCCTACTAACTCTTTACGCCGATAATATATAGGTTTTTACGTCCTCCTTCCCTATTAATTATAAAGTATTCCGAAAATAATTAACCGGAGGAATATACGTCGTTAATATCATATTAAAAGTAATTATTATAACGATTATTTTACCTCCTAACTCTATAGTTACTACGCGTTAATTTAAGAAGATAAAGAGATAAAAGTATAATAAAAGAAAAATAAGAAGTACGCTACCCCAAATCTTTAACTAAAAATAATATATATATAGTTATAATAGCGATAGGTATTAAGGCCTTTTAAAGTATTTATAAAAGAAAAGAGATAGGTAGGCTAGTAATACTTTATTTTATATTCTTATCTAGAAAATTATAAGTTAATTTCTTTGGATTTAGTTTATTTCTAAAAGAATCTATCCTATTATACGAGTTATTAATCTTGGATTATATAATAACGAAGTTACTCTACTAATCTAATACTTTCCGGAATTCCGTATAATCGTTATATTTACTACGCGCGGGAATAGGCGTAAAGAAGTAATAATAATTTAAAGGAAAGTATTTAACGTATTTAAGAAATATCGAAATATATATTTAATAATAATCCCTTTTAGACTTAAAAGATCCACGAGAAATATCTTTAAGAGTATATCGTTTATTTAATAATAAACCCCGAGATAAATAGGTTTTAATATATAATCCTCTATTTTCTTTAAAGAGCGATCTAGTGTAATCGAAATAAAACCGAGATAAATACTTTATAATAACTCCGAGTTAAAATATAATCTTTATTTTATATCCTTAAGATATATTAAGTTTATAGTATGTCCCTAGGATCTTTTATATATCTTATAAAGATATACCGTAAACTTTATTTATAAGAATATAAAAGATACCGATATCGTTATCCCTAGAATAATTATATAATTATAAATATTATTTAAAAGAAAAAACGATAACCTAGTTTACTTATATACGAAAACCTCGGGAAAAGAAATAATATTATTAATTTTAATATATTTAAGAGTTACCGCTTTACTAGCTAGTAATAGGAGGTTTATTTTATTAAATTTTATAATACCGTCGTCTCGTAGGGAACGAAGTATTTACTTTATATTATTAAAGAACGAGACTAAAATTTTTTAATTAAAGCTACTATATACTAGGACCTAGGAAATATCGTAAATATAAATTTATCCTTTACGTAATTTACTTACTAAACGGTAAAGAGTAGGTACGTTAAAAATTATATATTTATAAATATTTCCGGCCTCGTACGTCGACGGTATAATATTTAGGGGAGGCTATAAAGTAGTTAAATATTTAATATTTAATAATAATAAAGACGCGACTAGTATCTATTACTATAAATTAATAAACCGTTCGAAATAACGGTTCTACGAAGGAAGATTAGAGATTAGTTCTACTTTACTTTTAAAAGGCCCGGGACGGGATAACTTCGGCCCGTTAATAACTTCGAGGAGTATATTAAAAGAAATTCCGCGGGTTATATAATCTTCCGGAACTAAATTTATTATATTATTTAATTAATATAATCTAGTATAGATTTAAAGGGCCGAATAATTATATAAAACGAGTTATAAGTCTTTAAACCTACCGCTCTACTACCCTACGTAATTTAGGGATAATTAATTATATATAAATAAAACTCTAAATAATAGTACTATAAATAGTACTTTAAATACTATTAAGATAAGTTTAAATAGGGCTTTAAATAAAGATTATATATTTAAAATATAATTTAATATAATCGTCGATTTAGTATAAAAAATATTATTATAATATATATTAAAAGCGTTAACTCCTTAAAGACCGTTTATTTTTTTTTACGATACGCGAGGTATTATTTTTATATTTTATTTTAATCGAAGAAAAACTCTTTTTAATTTTATAATCCTTTAATCTTTCTTTATTAATAAATTATTTTAATAAATCTTTACCTACTTTATTTACTCCGTTAATTTATTTTATATTATTTTAGTCGCCGTTTCTAAACTAGTTTTAATTATAAATATCGTTTTAAGGTCTTTAACCTCGAGTTTAAACTTCTTATAATCTAAGATTAATATTATAATATCGATATATCCCGCCTTTAACGGGACCCTCCGACTATTAAGATATTTATATAAATTATAAATAAAGTTAATTTACTTTTAAAAGGTTTATTAAAGCTCGGTTTTTTCTCTTTTTAAATTTTTACGACTAATTTCTTAAACTTTAAAAATCTTTTAAAGTTTTATATTCTCGATTTACTCCCGTTTTAACTCTTTATTTAACTCCGCTCGAGAATTCTTTATTTAATTAAAACTAAAAATTATTTTACGTATACGGGTATTTAATTCGTTTATATATTTCTAATTTTCTACTTTTTTAAATTTAAACTTTCGTAATATCTTTTAATACTAAGCGACCTATATTTAAAGACGATTTATCTCGAGCGCGGTCTATTTATATTCGGCGCGCTATTCCACTACCTTATAATTTAATAGTTAATATTATTATATAATTAACTAACCGTTATATATCCGGTAAATATAAATAGTTACTTATTTATAATAGTATTCGCACGAAAGCGTACTAGCCGTTAACGATATTAGAATACTTATTTTAGCGCTCTATAAACTCAGCGGGCTTGAATCTTTTAATAGGATTTCATAAACTAATTTATTTATAATAAGATTAATACCGACCGATAATACTTTCCCGAATTTTATAGAAAATCCTCGAAATTATAAGACGGAATAAACCGGCTATAGCGGCTTCTATTAAGTTTTATAACTATTATAATATAATATAATAAAACTTATAGTATAGCCGTTAAGGTACGCGGATATTTCTAGATACTATACTTTTATTAATACTAAAATATAAAATACTACGATTAGAGCCTTAACCGAATATTATTAATATTTAAATTATATTATTAAACGCTAGTAATATACTACTCCTAGAAAAATTTAAATACCGTTAATACCTTAATACTCTAAAAATACGAATTAATTTATTAATATCGATTTATTTACGTTAAGGCCGCCTAGGTCTAGGGCTATTAAATAATATAATTAATTTATATAATAACTAAAAATCCAACTATTTAAGATATATATAATCGGATTATAAACTCCGTTAATAGTACTACCCTTAGGCGCCTATATTAGGTAAGAATTAATAAATACGTCGATAAAATAATATATCGAAAGACGATCGGATAAATATCTCTAGATATAATAACGGTATAATAATAATAAAGAACTTTTTTACGGCCGATCCCGAAAGAGGCTATAAATCTTTATATTACCGCTCGGACGTATACGAAGTTTTTACGTCTACTATACTCTCGAAACTTTAAGGAGTAAATTCGATAAGTCGTAGATAAATATATTTTAACTAATTAATAATTAATATAAATACTTTTATCTCCCCGTTTAGACTTATTATTTACTCTTCTAATACGGGCTAATCTTTATCCTTAAATTTATATATAATATATTAACCCTCTTTAAAGATAACGAGATAAATATTTATACTAGTAATTACTACTAGTTTATTAACCTTCCTTAATATACTCTCTTTCTTTTTATAGAATATCTCGTTACGCCTCTTCTCTACCTTCGTAATTTTCGTACGCGTTATTATAGTGTTTATTTCCTCGTATAAAATATATATAAAATTAAAGTACATAATAAGAAAAGATTGAAAATAAATTATAAATCGGATTTAAAATAACTTTAGGAAGATTATTTCGAAATATATATCGAAAATAATATACGCGCCCGATATAAATAAATTACCGCTGTTATTTAAAATATTACGGCGGTATATTTCAAAATTAATAATATTTTAGAAGAGGACCCTAATTACTAGTTATAATATCTATATATATTTTTTAAATTATAAAGCCCTCGTAGTACTTCTCCTCGATCCTAATTTAATTATTATATATATTTTTATCTTTATATCCGATTAGTTTAAAGTTATTCCCTAGTCTTCGACTTACGTAAGAGATATTATATATCGACGTAATAATTATAAATAAATAGCGACGATAAAGTTTACCGGGACTTCGTTCTTAAACGGATAAATATATTAAAGGAGTAACGGGACCCTCTTTATATCTAAATTCTCTATAAATATACTATAACTCTACGCGATTACCGTTAGTAGTATAATCGTCGTTATCTTTATACTATACTTAATACTTTATACTATTATTATCGTTAAGGTTTATAAATCGATCTTCTTATTATAATATATTACGTATCTACTTTAGTTACGCCGTTATCGATTTATAAAACTTTATATTAAAGGCGGGGTCTTATTTTAAATAATTTATTAAATTATAATTATCTTCTACGCTATTTATAGGGTTTTTAATTTAATAAATATTAAATCGAGAGCTAGGACTCTTTCTCTTATTATTATAATCCTTTTATATTCCGGATTATATTTAAGTTTCGTAGCCGATTTACTAGGAATCTCGGTACGAAGCTTCGGCCGAATTCACGGCTTTATAAATATTATGACCGGAGCGTTAACTTTAATATATATTATTATCGTTATAATTAAAGATTTTTAGTCTCCGTCGAAAAGTAATATATACCTCTATAAATTTATAATAAATTTAGGATTTATATTCTCCTTTAATATTAACTAAATTCTTTAAAGAGGGTCCGTATTAATCCTACTTTTAATACTATTACTCCGTATTCTTCGACGACCGTCCTATAAAATCTTCCTTCGCCTTCATTAAGCGCTTATAGCCTTTATTATATATTCGGTATAATGTTATATATTATTAGGAGGCCTTTCTATACGCGTATATCGTTATATTATAACCGGTAGTCTTTCTACTTCTATTATTATATAAATTATTCTAATTATTTTTCATAACCTATTAACCTACTAAATCGGCGGGCGGGTAACTTTTACTAAGATTAAAGATTTACTTTTTATCGATATATTTATAATACGACCCTAGAAGGTACGTACCGGATAATATATTAATATTTAACTATTATTTTTTAGCGTCCGATCTTTTTTATAAAACTACTTATTTATAATTATTTATTAAACGGAAAGTAATATATCGTCTTTATATTTACTCGTCTAGCCTTAGGCCGGCTTAACCTATAAACTTTATAAAAGAATATACGATATTAACTCCTTCGATCTCGTCGATAACGATTAAATATAAGAAATTCTATTAATTTACTTTTAACTCGTTTAGATTAACGGACTCTATAACTCCGGAGCTTTTATTAACGAGTATAATAACGTCTTTATAATAATAATTAATATTAATATTACTACCTAACTCCCTTATCTTAAAGAATTAATCTAAAGATTTAATTATTATAAAATCCGTATATAGTATATTTATCTCGTTTAATAACTAGACTTCGTTAATATTACCCCTATAATCGGAATAATATAATATACTACGTTAATAAGAATAGGCGACGAAGTTAGACTAGTTAAAATTATTAACTAAATATTTAAAAACGATATTCGAGATAAAGACTATATAAATTAATTTATAATTCTCTTTAAAGCGGAGTTTCTAATTATTAATAAATATTTCGTATCTTAATTTATTTTACCCGAGAGGATTAGAATATAAAAAGGAGCTATAATAATAAGGGTAAAAATATACGGGTTTTCTACTATAAAAATTATATAAACCTAGAAACTTTATTAAAGGTATTAATAAATAACCGGTACAACGAAGATTATAAAATAAAATAATTAAACTAGCTAGTTAAAGAGAAAGGTAAATTACTCGTAATTAACGAATTCGTTATTCTACGTTTATAGTCGTATCTTATTAATATTTCTAGTCTCCGCGGACGACGATATACGAGACGAGATACGAGGGTTTATAAATAAAAAGATTAGGGATAATATTAGATTTATAAAAATAAACTTTTAACCCTCTAAACTAAAGTACTTTTAGAAGACTATACGAAATTATTTTTAATAAATTAACACTTCCTTTAGAATATAACCCTATACGATTTTAATTATTTCTTATATATATATAACTCTTTTACGGTATAACTTTAACTTTAAAGGAGTATAGTCTAAAAATAATATAAAGTTAAATTAAACCCTTATTATTTATTTAGGCGAGCGTAAATATAACTCTTTTTAATATCTTAATATTAAAGTACACTAAGTCTTATATTTAATTAAAACTAACGTCTCTTTATATACCCCTATATTGTCGTAATTTAATAAATTTCCTTTTTATTATCTTAATTATTATTAATTATATCTATTAATTATTAATAATTTAGTTTATTTATAATTTATTATATAATATTAAAATACTATAACGGTACCGTGACGTAGAAATAAAGTAGTATTAATCTACGATTTAACTCTTCATATAATACTACCTCTCTTCGATATATAATAAGTAAAAGGAAACGCTTTACTCTTAACGCCTTTACTTTTAGTTAATTTTTCTCTCTTTAATATAACTACTTATACGGTTAATTATAAAATACGTATTAATAATCGCGGAGTAAACGATAAAGAAGAGTGCGTTTATTAATAAACCGAAAATAGGAATATTTTAATTACCGTTTATCTTAATAGTCTAAAGAAATAGACCGATAAAGAATATAAAGATTAAATAATTAAGAATTACGAACGGCGCTTAAATTAAAATATAGTTTATTTAAATCGTTTTCTTATAACCCTTAAAGCCGAAACGTAGAATAGTAGTAACTATAATAAATACTATATTAATCGAGATCGAGCCGGTAAGGAGGTTTTAAATACGTCGGAATTACTCGGAGCCCATTAAACGGAATTTACTAAAAATAAAGATCGTAAAAAATAAACCACTTATAAGGGTAGATATTATATCGAAGGTTTTATAAAACCGGAGGAGCCGATAAAAGATATCGGGTATTATCGGGCTAGTTTCATTATCGGCGATTTAACGAGGTTAAATAAAAATAACCGTTTTATATATTATAAAACATTATTATTTAACGAGATAATTTTATTTAATATATAAATCTAAATTATTATATAGATATAAGCGTTTTAAAAAGAAACGACGAGTAGAAAATATTATATATTTTAAAATTAAAGGCCAAGAATATTAACTAAATATTATAATCCTATTATAAAAACTAATCCGTAAACGGCCTTTCTTTATTATATTTATAATACGAACGACTAGTTCTATTTCCGCTAAAGAAATACGTAATAATTATTTATTATAAATAGTATCCTAGTTTTTATTCTACGACTAGTTCTATACTTCCCCTAGTTATAATAATAGGAGTATTATAATATAGGAAGTAGAAAAAATATAATAAAGAATCGGATTTTATTTTTAAGGCGCTTCGGCGACTTAAATATCGAAATATATATATTTTCCGAGGAGTCGTAGAATTACTCTTTAACCTCTCTATTTAATATTATATTAAACTCTAATATACGGACGGATAAATATATAATTATTTATTCGAAGAATTAGACGACTAAATCTAAATTAATATAAAGAATTTTTATATAAAATAACTAGATACTTTACTTAAATTATAATAAATTATTACGATATTAGAATAATTTTCATATAATCTAGTTTCGCGATATTAAAGATTATATATAGTATATTATATAAAATATTTAAAATACTCGGAGCTCCTCGAAACCGTCTTTCCTATATAATCTTTAGTATCTTATTATTCGTTACTCCGATATAGTTAACTTCCGCGCGACTTCTTTTAATATATTTTATAAGATTAGGAACGCCTCTTAAATCTTACTTTATAATATATTTAATATAAAGTGTATCTCGTCTAGATATATTACCTCTACGCGTAAATATTTATTTTATTCTTAGAGATCTCGAATTTCTTATAAAGGATTTATAAATCTAAATTTCTTACGAATACTTAGACGACGAGGATAAAATATCGGATCGGGAAGATTCTTTTATTTATAACGACGGTCGAAGATATTAATTTCCTCTAGCGTATTAAATAACGGCTTTTAATAATATTTAAAAAAACCAGTTAATATATTAGGTCGTACCTCCTTATATTCCATATTACGGGCCTACGATTATAATATAACGGATTTAAGAATAAATATTAATTATATTAATTAAATTCTTAAAGCCTCTTTATTATCGGACCTTCCTATATACCGATCGCGATTCGTATAATATTAATTACGTATTATAACTTTCGTCTCTATAATTCTAAAAACGCGGAATATATTTAAGAGGAAAAATAGTATAAATATAAAAATTATATATCGGTTTCTATCGGCGCTAATTTTAATAAAGGTTATTTCGGGTTTCGATAATCTTTAAAGTTATATATATAATTTAGAATAAATCTTTTTACCGAGTCGATATTATTATACCGGGGCTTTATACTACGTAAATTATATATTATTAAACCCGATATAATTAACCTCTAGCGTTAATTAACCTAAATAAAGAATATTCGTTTCGATAAAGAGATAAATAGGGAGAAGTTTAATACCTCGGCTACCCCTCTTCTTAAATAAAACTCGTCGAGATAAAAACGGCGTTAATTAATAAAAGATTCTTTAACTCGTATACTCTCTATTAACCCCGACTTATCGATTTTTATAAATATTCGAAATATCGAGTATATCCCTAAAAAACCTAGGTATAAGATCCGGGACGAACTACTACGGATTTATTATAAATATATAAACTAGGATTAAATAAAGGATACTTTAATTATATATAATAATAATTATAATCTCTACGTTATAAAATAAATCGAGGTCGATAAGGGTACGCGTAGGAATATTTGAATATTTAGAAATATTAATATAATAATTAGAATTATAAATATATATCGTAAAGAAAAGTATATCCGTATCGTTTATAAGTATATAAATAAATATTTAAAGTATATTCTAGGAACTCCGTATAGGCGTCTAAAAACTTTAGAAATTACTATATTATATAAAGAGGTTAGTTAAAACTTTATAATCTATACCGATACTAATTTAGGAAAGTTATTTAATAGAATCTCTTATATATATAATAAATTAGGTCGTTATTACGGAGACCTCTACTATATATAATTATTACTCGACCGAGACGGTTATATAAAGATTAGTAAATAACCGGTACGCTTCGTCGAGTAAAGTTAATAATAGTAATTAATATCGGTAAAAAAATATTATTAGAAGAAAGAACCACGGAGGTATAGAAATAAAAAGATATTAAAGGTATCGGTATAATTATAATAAAAATTATAAAGCTAGCGACTAAATTAACTAGTTTTATTATATTATAATATCCTAATAAATAGAGTAATACTCTTAATATTAAAGACTTCCTAACTTTTACGATAAAAACGGGAATAGTAGAAAGATTAAAGAAAATAAATATAAGAAATCCGGGTAAAATAGGATATTAAATCTAATAGTACCTATTCTTATATAATATTTTAAATATAAAGTACTTGAAACCTTATACTCTAATCGCATATTTATATATTAAATCGAAATAGGACCTTCTTATTAAAGAAACCTACGAGAAAAGTACTATAAAATAAGAGAATAAAGATATTTAACTATATTTATTAGAGATTTAAAATTAATATATCGTAATCTATAAAAGACCTATAAGGTAAGATAATAATTAGAAATTAATTTAAATTAAATACTAAAGGAAAAGTACGGTATTCTATATAGTATTTAATTATTTAATAGTAACGCTCGCTTGGTTCGGCTATATATTAAGTAGGTTTTAATAATCTTTAATAATAAAAACTACTTTAGGGATACGTTTCGTAGAGGGGTAGAATTCTCCTATATATTTATTTTATAAAAATCGACGATATTATATTATACGCCTCTAGGACTTAATAGAAATTTATATATAATAAAATCGTTTATTACATTAAGCCTTCGCTTCCTATTTTCGTAACCGTTAGTAATATTATTAATAAATCCTTCTCCCGTATATTATACGTCTCTAGTATTTAATATAGATTTATATATAATAGAGTCCTTTAATATATTAAGTTTTCGTTCGTTACTTCCCTAATAATAGACGACGTCGACGTATATAATATTCTTATCCGTATATTATATAATTCTAGGATTTAAAGTAGATTTATATACGCGGTTTTAAAATTTTTAATAATATCTCTTTTAATATTACCGAAGAGAGTAGGGCCGTACGAAAATTCGATTATATTTATTATATTTAAGGCCGCGTTTATAGGGCGCCGAGTAACTTAAATAATATTATTAATAATAATATATAAGGAAGGTTAAATTTGGAAAGACTCGATAATATTTATAATATAAAAATAACGTTATTATATTATACGAGCGCACGTGTTTATGAAAATTACCTAACTTTATATACGTTTTACTATAGAAGGGATAATTTAGTCGTCCTATTTTTCGAGCTATATTAGGTTTTTATAAAGTAATTATAAATAACGGGTTATATCTAGTTATAATAAAGAGTCGGTCCATAAACTTATTATTAATAGAATAAACCGCGAGCGTGACTTAAGAGTTCTCGACACCGTTATTTATATTATAGAGAAGAAACTTATATAGGGGTAGGTTATTTTTATTTTTTAATCTTTTAATTATCTCTTTATAATTAATAGGCGCCTTAGAGGTATTAAATAAAATATCGGTACTATTTTAATAAAAAGATAAGACGATAACCGCTTAAGGTTAATATAATCTTTCGCGCTCCTTTACTATATTAAAGCCCTCCTCTATAATAAGAGATTATAACCTATCGAATTTAAAAATAAAATTATTTATATTCGTCGAAACCTTCCTAAATAAAATTAGTTAAAATAGATTAAATCGGCCTCGTTTAATATAAAGATTAAAATATTTATCGAAACCCTTCTCGCCCGTATATACTTTTTTATAAATATCGTAAAGATTTAAGGTTTATATTAATATATAGTACTCTAAATCTACCGTAAATTAATTCTTATCGGCGATAAGGAAGAAGTTACTATTATTAAATTAACGGATTAAACGTAATTTTTCGGTACTAATATCGAGAAATCTAACCTCGTTAATTATAATTCCTTAAGATTAAAGTATTTATATACTTATTATTTATTAAACTTTAATATAAAGAACTCTATTTACTCTCCCTTAAACTCGGCGTTACTTTACGTAATAACCGTTAATTAATTTAAATCATTATATCTAGAAACTAACTACGACTTAATTATATTAAATATAAAACTCGTAGTAAAAGATAATTTATATATCGATATAATATAGGTTAGGCGCTTAATAGGGGTATTAAAAAATAGGATAATATCGGATTTATTTCTATTAAAATACCCTATAAAATTCGGTTTAACGGAGGATTAATATTCTAGTAACGCGTTACTTATTAGAATAATATAAGATAATTCTTAATATTTAGGTTAATAATTAATCGATTTTTCGAGGGTATCTTCGATTATAATTATATTTTATTTATTATAATATAAATTATTAGGCGCCTTTCCGGCGAAGTTATAAATAAACTACTCGTTTATTTAACCCGCGATATCTCGTTTATATCTCCGGTAATAATTATAATACGGAGACTTTATCGCTAGAGTTTCGTCTTTATTAATAGTTTTTAACGTAAAGTCGGAAGGCCGAAGAATCTTTATTCGTATATTTTATTAAATTAAATTAGTAAGAAATTCGTTTTTAAGAATATTAATAATTTATTAATATCTCTCCTAAAGGTCTCGCTATATTAAATAAAGAGTATATTATATAATCCGGGTATTTTCTTATAATTAGGAGGATTTAGGCCTTAATTAAAAAAGAAAATTTATTTATTTTATTTATTAAACTTTAGCGTCTTTTATATAGAATCTCTTAAGTTCTTCTAAAGTAATTTTACGGTACTATAACTACGTCGGTTATTTATTCGAATAACGGAAGTATAAAGGTATATAAATTTTCGGAAATATAAAATCATTCCTATTAAGAAATCTTTTACTACTAAATTAATATACGAGTATAAAAAATAAATCAAGTTTATAAAAAATAAATATTCTATTAATAACTTAATTAAGAAAAGTTAAAATTAGCGCTATAAAGAGATTATAATAAAGTTAGCGCCTATAAAATTATAATAAATTAACGTTTATAAAGTTATAATAAGTTAGCGCCTATAAAGTTATAGTAAATTAACGTTTATAAAGTTATAATAAATTAACGCTTATAAAGTTATAGTAAATTAACGTTTATAATATTATATTAATTTAGTACCTAATATTTATAATTAGATTTAATATTAGAACTAGAGTTAAAGTTAGAACTTTAATAAAAATACTCGTTAGATAAAGATAATTTCTCTTTTAATATTTATAAAGATATTATATATAACCCCGTTTAATCTCCGACCCGGTTATAATTAATATTTATTATATATATTAATAATATAAATACTCGCGTGGCCGCTTTCGTTTATTCCTAGTATTAATACCTTCGTTATTATATTTCCTCTTTAGGTTAAATACGCCCGGTTAATAATATCTTATATATACTTTTCGCGTTAGGTTATAGTGGGTTAATATATTAAAATTAATATTTAAACTCTACTAAACGATAAATTAATCTAGGTTATAAGAGAAGTTATTAATTTTCTATACTTTTACTACGCCTTTTAAATAGATAATAATAAAGTTAATAAAATAACGGACTAGGAATTCTACTCGTTTTTAATAATAATAATATAACGAATAAAAATCTTATATCGGTTTATAGTACTTTAATATCTCCGAATTTATAATAAAAGACTATAACGAACTTTAGAAACCTTTTAGTAGTTATTTTATAATCTTACTATATAAACGATACCGTAGAATACCGACGCAGCGATAACTTTTATAGTAATATATAAAGTCGTCTAATTCAAAAAAGAAAGAGGATACTACGAGAGCGAAGATAATTTTTAGGTAATCTTTACGGAGGTATAATTATATTTTCACCCGGGCTTAAATCTTATTTATACGATCTACGTTATAAATAATTAATTACTCGTTTAATAGAATTACGTTAAAACGGTAATAATCTTTACGCGACTTTTAATTTAGGTGATTTTAAAATTTATTTTAAATTATTTAATTATCTTAAAAAGAGATAAAGAATTAATAAAGATAAGGAATAAAATTGTCTTAAAAGACGTAACGGAATCTAGGTGTTATTAGTAAAAGTAGTTCCTTCCTTATATTAATACCGAGAGAGATAACTACGTCTAGGTAGATTATCGAAGACTAGATTTATAAACTCTTTTATAAAATAAAATTAATAAAATTATTATACTTTAAACCGTTATCTTAGAAAATACCGATAATAGTAATATAACCTAGTTTAAATAGTCTAGAAAAGAATAAAAGTAGAATAATAAAGGGAGGGCTATTAAATATATTTTAATATAACCGAGGTTATACGACCCCTACGGGCTAGTTAGCGAATATCGTAGAGGAGAAATATATAATATTTATATCTCTTATAAATATAGCTCGTCCTCGACTCTTTTAGGTCGTAGATACTTATAATTTATTTAAACTATTAATAACGGTTTTCGATAACGAGATCTTTATTTATTATAATCCTATAAATATATACTAGAGTTATTATAGTTAGAGAAAAAATAGGGAAATACCTTCGAAATTATTATTACTATAATAATAACTTTAGTATCGGACTCGTTATTAAAATAATCGAATATTCGTTAAAGTCGTTTAAAGTACTCTTTAAGAGAAACCTTAAAACTATATATATCGTAATATCCGTCGAGTAACTAGTACTTTAAAATATAATATATATAATAGAAGATATTATTATAACCGGCCGCTCTACGACGGAAAAATTACCGCGTAAATATATCGAAGATTTCTATATAGTAATTAATATCCTACCGGCGGATAAATAGATTTAGTATAATTAAATTACTTATTTAAATATTAGAGATATAAAGCGAGTTAAAGAAGAGAAAACTCGTTAAAACTCGTATTAAAAACTAAATCGAAGAAGTCTTATAAGGGGTAGTTAAGGTTAATTAACTTTTATAAAATTCTTAAATACTTTAAAGATACTACTCCTCGGATACCTCCTTTATCGATCGATAATATCTTTATATCGGTAGTAGGTAGCTTTAAACCTATAATTAAATTACTAATATTATATAAGAGATAATAATATATATTATATAAATATTCTTTTATTACTAAATTATATCCGAAGTATTAAATATAAATATCGTATAAGACGTGGTCGTATATAAAAGTATATTTAAAGTTACGGCCTAGATAAAGTAAATAAATTCTATTATTTTATAATTATAATTATTACGACCTTTTCCGACGAATATTCTCTCGATAAATCTAGGTTATATATACCGGGCGCTTAATAAAAATTAAAGCGAGGGTTTAAAACTAACTCTAAAACTGTCGATTTTATAACTCGGTTATTAAGATCTTATATATTATTCTTAAAGCCCGGACGACCGAGGGTTTATAAATCGTATTATATATAAAGTAAGACTCGAAATCTAAAGATATTAATAAAGTATATTAATCGTAGGAAGGAGGTAATATAATATATATTAAACGAAAACGTATCTATAAATATACTATAAATTATATATAATATTATATTTTAATTAGATATCTTTTACTCTACGTAGAGACGTAGGAATTTAAATAAATATTTATAATAATTTTAGAGGACTTAATTATCGAGACGATTAATTTTTATTAAATTAAACGGCGTATTTAATATCCTTAATACGTATTTAACCGTTTCGTATATAAAGTAGTTAAGATAAAGGGTAGAATAAAAGTACCGGGAGGTTTACCGTAATTAATAAATTTTATTTATATATTATAGTAAGACTTCTTATAACCTACGATAGCGAGCGAGTAACGATATTTACTCGTCGGATAAATATAAAATAATAATAAATAAAAATATTTCGATAAAGTCCTATTAATAAAGGTTAAACCGAAAATCTTATATTTATAAAATATTAAATATAATATTAGTTTTATCTCTCTTTACGACGATTACGACCCTAGGGCGAACGGCGGATAAAGAGATAATATTACGACTAATAATAACCTACGACTTTAATTATTTTACGATATCGTCGAGTATCGTAAAATCGTCCGCGAAGATATAAATAATATTCGTAAATAGGAAGAGGAGACGGGTATAAATAATATTAATATAAATTAACCCTAACGGCGTCTTCTATTAAATATTATATACGAAGGTCTCGTAGTAATTAATAGAGGTATAATAAAAAAAGATCTAAAAAATAATTTCGTTATCCGCGAAAAGGATAAAAAAATTAGAGTAAATATTTCTAATATTAAGTTAAAGTTTAATAAAGTTATCGTATTAATTACTCTTTATATTATTAAAGAGAAAGAGTTCTCGTAAAGTTATATTTTTCGCTCTACGACTAATAAAGAATAATAAGGTAAATCGTTATTTTAAGGGGTTAATAAAATTATTTAAAATCTATTAAAATCAGTCTTTATTATAAATCGAGACGTAACACTCATTAGTAAATTAAAATTAAATAAAATAACTATACGACGCTATTATAAATCGAGAAGGTTTAATATAAATAAATAATTATATAATTTATATCCCAAAATAATAAATAGCCGATTATAGAATTACTATAAACGGTGGTATAGCCACGTCTTTATAAGTATATTCGAAGATTACGGCGGTTATTATAAGAACCTATACAGTTCCTAACTCCTTTCGATACTATAACGACTTTATAATAAACTTATTAGTAGAGAAGAGTCGTACGTTCTATAACTCTATAAAAGTCCGTATTAATTAACTTTATTACGAAGATTTATTAATTAATCCTCGGTAATTCGATTAGAAGAACGTTATACGATTAAAAAATATATATATATTTAAAGGTTATTACCGTTTAGAGCCCGAGTATTATATTTTTATATTTATTAACGAAGTTACCCTCGAGTAAACTCTTCGTTCGTTTAATATTCTTTACTCGGTATTTAAAAGTCTTAAAGAGCCGGATTTTATATAATTAAAGAGATAAATTATATATCTTTATAACCGATATAGATTAGAGGTAGCGAAGGACTTCCTTATTACGGATAATAAATAATAAATAGTAAACCTCTATTTAAAAGGTAAAGATATATTACTCGATATACTCGAAGACCCTCTTATTAATAATTATCGTTAGACGTAAACGAATCGACTAGACGTATTATTCGTAAAGAATATTCTAACGTATTTAACTTCTCCGATAAAAATATCTTCCGTTATTTATAATATTACGTTTTATAGAGTAAACCTAACGGAAAATAACTTATAAAATTATCGGAGAGTAAGAGAAGAGATCTAAAATAACTAGAAAAATTAACGGCGATAAACGAGGAGATAAAGAGGTTTAGGGATAATATAAACTACTTTATATTATATACGGGCCTATAGCCTACTATAAAAATTAGTATCTTTTATAAATTTTTACCTTTACGTTATTTTAAAGAGTTTATATATTACCTCTCTAAGATTAAAGCCACGTAAGATTATATTTTAAAAAATAAAAATAACCTTCGTTTATAATTAGACTTTTATATTATCTTAATTTTAAAGGGTAGATACCCTTGTTATTCGAATAAAAATCTACTATTTATAGAATCGAAATTTAATCGACGCGAGATCTTCGTATTATTATACTTCGATTTATAGCGCGATTAAATTCTTAAACGGATTCGTAAAATCTATTACGTTATACTATTAATTTATATTTTCCTCGAAGATACGATATATTTAAAGCCGTACGCGAAGATTATAAAAGAGTTACTTGGTATTAAATTTAAAGAATCGGTCCGTTAAGCCTTCGATTAATAGTATAATAAATAAAGCGAGTACCCCGAGTAAATAAACGAAACTAATAATAAAGAGTATATATTAGGGTTTAATTTTATAACTCGTTAAAAATTTTATTAATAGTTTTAATTATTCGTCTTTCGTTATTTCCCTTAAATAATTAGATAAACTCCTCGAAAAGATCTTTATAGACCGAAGCTAAATACCCCGAATATTAAATATAACTAGTAGTACGTTATATATATCTTAACTTCTAAATTTAGTTATTTATTAATACGGAATATCTTTATAAACGCCGACGAGATTATAACTCGGGACTTCCTTTAGTAAACTCGACTACTATAATTTTATTACTTTAATAATACCGTATTTAATATTAATATACGACGTATTTATAAGGCCCTAAAATAAGTTTATACGAGTAATAATATATACGAAATACCGATTATCTCCTCGGACCGTAATTTATATAGCTCCGATATATTCTTTTATTATAAAAAACTATTCGAGTACGCCTTTTATACCGATATAAATTATTTATATATACGATATATATACCCGAGCGCCGAGGATATATAATATAAATACTATTTAACCTCCTTCGTTATAAAGCGCGATATTTTTTAATATTTCTTTAGTATCCTCGATAGTAATAATAATCTACTTAAAAGCCCTACTCGGATAAATAATAACTACTAAGAATTTATTACGTCGTCCGAGACGGATAAATTATATTAAAGTTTATTACCCCTTACCCTAGAATAAGTCCTAGGGAATTTATTTAATATAAAGGAAAACTTACCTCTATCTAAAGCGGCGAATATAGGAAGGTCTATTAAGGAGAGTTTATAAAATAATTTATATCGTATTTATAAAAAACCTCCTCCGGATATATTACTCCTTATAACACTATTAATTAATAATCGGTTTAAATATTAATATCTCTCTATCTACCGGAATCCGGATAATAATCGTTATTTTATTAAGAATTTAGATATCGGCGGGTCCGGTTATAAATACGTATATATAAACTACTATTATTTTATAGACTATAAACTTATTACTAAAGGAGAGATCGTAAAGAATTTATATAAAATAAATAATATAATTATTCGTACGTTTATCGCTTAAATAAATAGGCTAAAAAGATTATAAAAGTTTATAAAAACTATATAATAATAATATTATTCCTAAATAGTATCCTCTTATATAAAATAACTAAATACGAAAGACTAAAATCGATTAATAAACGTAATATAAAGTACTAGTAATTATATTTTATAAAGTAACTATTATCGTTACTCTCTCCCGTAGATTACGAGTAAGATCGATTATTTAATAGTTTTTCTTTATAGTATATATCTTTAAACTTTTATATTTAGCTCTTAATCTTTTCTTTATTAATATATTTATTATTACCTCGCCTATTTATTACTTCGGCCTCGGTATTTACGGAGTATAATCTTTAAACTCGGTGATCGTTTTATTCTTAATCTTTATAACCTCTTTACGGTTAATAAAGATTTATTTATACTTTTATTTTACTATCTTTAACTTATCCTCGAGATTATTTATATATTATTTTTTATCTTTAAACTTTAATATTAAGTTATTTAAATTATTCTTATTATTTATAATTATTTATAATTATAGTTTTATCCCCTTTAATTAATTATATTATAGTTAAGAAGTCGGACAGCCGGTTTAATATATAAAAATAATATTCGAGCTCTCTCTTAGTCTTAATATACTCCTTTAACTCGAAGTCTAGCTTTTAGAGAGTCTTTTAATATTTTTATCGTTTATTTTAAAACTAGAAAGTTATATCGGATTAAATTTACTAAGATTTATAGTAAATATTCTCGTAACCCTAAGAATAATCCTTAATAGCCTACGCAGCCTATTAAAGAGATTAATATTATATAATTATATAATATAAATTCGTATTCTATTTATTAACCTACTTTATAAACCCTTCTTTAATATTAAGTAACTTTTATTCTCGCTAGAAATAGTATTTATAGAAATTCTACGACGCGGTTTCGTAGGGTACCTACCTAGAGATTAGTAGTAAATAACTATAATAAAGAATAAAACTACCGGAGGGGGGTTATTTATCTTTTACGATATCTTTTATTTATTAATTAAGGCCTAGCGCTAGCTTTAAATAAGAGGTTTAACTCGATAAAAATATAAATCGCCTTCGAAATAACTTCGACTAAGAATAAAGAAGATACGGTTAGGAAAATTAATTTATAAATTTATCCTAAAGAGGCTTCTAGTTTTATATACCTTAAATATAATAAAGATAAATCACGCCTAGGATAATAAGAGATATAATTTTTTTATTACGGGCGTTTAAACCTAGATTTATTCTACGCCGTTTATTAATAGCCTCGATCTCGGATAATTATAATATCCGAAGAAAGAATATATTCGAAGACGACTAGGCTAAAAGTATGAAATACGTAAATAAAATTAAAATAATTATATATATTAAGACTCCTTCCCGGATAAAGGGTTATTTTTAATTTAATACCTTCCTCTCGAGTACTACCGCCGGGCCATATCTAGTTATAAGAGATACTTTATATTAAAAATAAATTATTCTTATTAACGAATCGTAACCGGAGTTAAAAGAGGAAACTAGGATTAAAAGGCGCCGTTTATATATTCGGATATTACGGCCTAATAAATCTAGGGCTAACGGTTATAATTTTATTTATTTCTTACGAAGAGCTACTTTACGTTCGATAGGTTAATTAATATTTATTAAAATTTAAATCGATCCTTCTTAATTAGGTAAATAATATAATTTTATAAAAAATCTATCGATTTATTATCCTACGGCGCCGTAATAAAAAGACGATATATTATAAAATAGTCTTAAAATTAACTCGATAACCTAATATTATCTCGATCCATTAAAATAATAATATTAGAAAAGAGCCTAGGGGTACTAGCGTATACTAGTCTTTATAATTTATAAATAAATCCTAGCGCCTTAAGATAAACTAGGGCGGAGTTATTATTAAAATTATATTATTTTAAGTTAATATAAAAAGGCTTTTAGGACTTTATATAAACTACCGTCTTTCTTTATATTTTAAAGTAACTCTTTATTATTTAATATTATTAATATAATTAATCTAAATCGTAGATTCTTAACTATATATATTATTAATCTTAAATTATTATATCCTCCGAATAGGCCTAGTAAAAATTAAATTCCCTCTTCTATAACTAGCTAATAAATAACTCTTACGGTAACGTATTTTTATAGGAGTCGTAGATATTACCTAGTAATTACGGGTTAACTCCGCTAGTATTATTATATCCAAATATATTAATTATACCGACGGATATTCTAATAAATAGATATACCCGCGAGCGATTATCGTCCCGCGTTAATATACGAACTCCTTTTATCGGGTAGTAGATACTCGGTGGAATATAATATATATTTATAAAATAAGTTCATTAGCTTTAAGGGGAGTTTAATATATTTAAAATAATATAAATTTTAATAAATATATACGAAGATAGTTACTAAGAGGTTAGTATTAAATAAAATAAATATAAACGAGTTAAATTTAAAGAGGAAATACGAAAGTTTAAAACCGAGTAAATAACCTAAAATAAAGTAAAGTTATTTATAATATTAATCTAAAAAGATTATAAATATAAAAAGAGTATAATATTACTTCTAGCCACGTTAATTATAATTAACTTTTTTTAGTATCTACGATAAATTAAAAGAGTACTATTAAAGACTTTATAAGTATTTTACGGATATATATAATTATATTTAAGACCTAGCGAATAAAAATAAATCGATAAATATACCGTTATCGTCGTTTTATACCGAGTGAATTAATATTAATATTAATCGAGAGCCTAGAGAGCCCTATACCGGTTATAATAAAAACTACGATTTCACGACGTAGCGCTATATAATTTATATCGATAATAAATTATTTAAGATAAAAGTCTTCGCTTTAATATAAAGTCCGCTTAATATTTAAGTTATAATAAATATAATAAAATAATAATTAATTAACTACCTAGCGGTTATATAAATTAACGAGGTATATAATCTACGCGATTACGTTATTAAACTCTATATCTAACTTTATTTTATAAAGCCTTAAATAATCTTAAAACGAGTTATTAATAAAAGTACTTTTAAATAAACCCCTATTAGCCTTTAAATTCCTTATTATTTTAATTAATATAAATAGGCCTTAATCTCTACGTAGCGCTTTAATAAGTATTTATTTTAATTATAATATAACTTTTTAATTATCTTTAACTTCGATACGTATTTAATAAAATTATATAAAGAACGGGCCGGTGGCGGTATTAAATAGTATTAAGTTTAAGATTTTAAAGAGTAAAAGATTATTTTATTATTATTAAATTCGAATTTATTATTTTACCCCGTACGTTAGGTATTCGTACTAAATTTATAATATATCTAGGCTTTATCTCCCGTTAATTCGCGTATAATTAGGTTTAACCCTAGGGTTTTATAAATTTAAAGAGAATATAACCCGTATAGGAATTAAAGTTTTAAGGGTTAATCTCCTTTAAGAGATATTTTCCCCTAAAATTAATTAACCCTCCTAAAAATAATACGTTCTTATATAGGTGAAATCTCCTTAGGGTATAATTCTCCTTAGGGTATTAATTCTCTTTAAGGTATTAATTCTCTTTAGGGTATTATTTTCTTTAGGGTTTATTATTCTATAAAATTTAATTCTCCTTAAAATATTATCTTCCTTAAGATCTATTATTCTATAAAATTTAATTCTCCTTAAAGTATTATTTTCCTTAAGGTCTATTATTCTATAGGGTCTAATTCTCTTTAAAGTATTATTTTTCTTAGAGTCTATTATTTTATAAAGTTTAATTCTCCTTAAGGGATAAACCTACTATAAGGTTTTATATATTAACCCGTTTTTATATTCCCTACTTTATATAATTAATTAATCGTAAAAATACTATATAATATTTAGTCGATCCTTCTTAATGGATAACCTCGCCTAGAAGAATTTAGATTTATTATATTTATACTAAACCAAATTTATAATAAAGTTCAACCGCTAACGGGGGGAGTTATTAAAGTTAATATACTATATATATATCACTATAAACTAGCGAGACTATATATATAATATTAAGATTTATATAAGATAGTATATATAACTTTTTAATTATATAATTCTATTATTAATTAATTTTTAAGATATAATTAGTTACGATAAATCTAGAATTTTCAACCTATTAATCGGATATTATTTAAGAATACGTAACCGCCTCTAGAAAAAATATCTTTTCGGTCTTTCGGTCTTTTAATATAACCGCTAATAACTAGATTTATAAATTATTAACCGGAATCGAAAATAGTTTTTATTACCGTAAAAGAGTTTTCGGTATTAATTTAACTATACTAAAAAGAGGACGAGGGACGAGCGTAATATAAGAGGGATATTAAAAACTCTAGATAAATCTTATTTCTTTTTATACTCGTCTCCTTTACTTAATATATACTAATTTAAATATATTAAAATTAAAATACTATTTATTAAATTAATAATAACGGGTTTATTAATATATGAATTAATTCGAAGTTTTAATATAGTATAAATTTTATCGCTAAATCGCCCTTTTTCTTTATATCTTTTTTATCGCGATTAATATCTAGATATTAATATGAATATACCGACTATAATATAAATAACCTCCTCGACGTTTATATTATTCTTTATAATAATAATCTCTACGACGATATTATCCTTTAGTATAATATTATACGAACCGCTTTATATCCTTATTAATATTAGGATAAATAGTATAAGAGTAGTCTAAATAATAAATACTACTTTAATTTTTAATTAAAAATCTAGAATTAATTAACTCTAGTACTTAGTTTCGGCTTTATTAAATAATAAATCGCGAAGCGTTTATAAAGATCTAATTATCTCCGTTATAATTATAATTATAATTATTTCTTCGGGGCGGTTATTTATTCCTCCTCTTTATTCGATTTTAAATACCGTGAATTCTATTATAAGCCTAGGATACGTCTTTTTATAATTCTCCTTTCGGCTCTTAAAAATAACTGCGGGTAATATATCTTTATATTTAAATCCGTCGTTAATCGGTTTAGTCGTCTTTAACTCGGGTTTAAAAAGAATAAATTTAAAATCGGGTTCGGTCGTTATTAAATCTACTCCCCCTTATCCAATCTCGCCGTCTATTATAGTAAATATCATAATAAATAGTACTTAATTATTAATATTAATAATTAGAATAAGAGCCTCGTTAGTCGTTTTATAAAGAGTAGTATCTTTAATTACTCCTAGAATATATACGCCCCGACGGGTAATTATTTAATAATCTTAACTCTTTAAAAAGCTAGTATTACGGGAGGTACTTTAAGTATAAGAAAATTTAAATATTTACTATAAAATATTAATTTATAACTAGGTCCTATTATACTTTATAATAAAATAAATAAATATATATCCTTAGTTACCTTATCTTTATATTTCGGTCGCTATATATATTCTATATTTAGAGTAGTAATAATAAGAAATAATTAAAAGTGAAGTTCCTTAAATAATAATTTTTATATATAATATCCTTATATACTTAATATTAGAAGAGAGAGCGCTCGAACTCTATAGATTAAAGTATTTAACGAATATAACTTTATATTTCTATACCTAATTCTTCTCTTCGATAATATTTAAAATATTTAGTACTAGTAGAGCCCTAATAAAGTTTTATTAATTTTATATTTAGAATACCTAATACCTTAAACCTCTTATCCGTTAATAAATTCTTATTATAATACGCGAGTATAAATAAAGCGTCGCCGTTAATATTACGTTAATAGATATAGGCGCCGCTAGAGATAAAAGTAGTAATAAAATAGTAATTATTAAGAGTATAAAAAATATTTATTAAAGTAACTATTAATATAATATCTCCTTCGTAGTTAATAATTTCAATATTAATACTATAACTCTATAACTCCGTTATGATTTTAAACCTCTTATCCTTAGTAATATCTATATTTTTATAAATACTAATTAATAGTATATTTCTATAAATATCCGACTTATTAATATCTATACTATATTATAGGAAAGTTCGTATAATGGAAGATCGGAATTCGTTTTCGAGTCCTTAAAAGGAGTAGATTATATTAAATAGTATTAATCCGCTCGGGCCTAGCCGATCTAAAGGAGCGCCGCTCTTTATTAAAGTTTTAAATATTTACGAGGCTACGTTATTATAAATACGATTTAATATTACTTAAGTTATTTTTAATCCGCCGAAGGGTTAATAACCTATATATACTATAAACTAAATATCGAGGGTTATATATTTATTAGTATTTTATTTACCTACGTCTACTCTTACCGTTAATAATAGTTTAATAACTATATAATTACTATAGTAGATCGCGCGGTAGAGTAGTAGTAGAGTTCCTCTGCCGCCGTTAAGGTCGGTATTATTCTCGAGGAGCGATTTAATTATAAAAGGAGAAGACTTATACTCCTAATACTATTTATCGTTTTAGATAACGAGGATAAGAGTATTAAAAATATCTACGGGTAAGCGCGCTTTTATATTAATATTATTTATAATAAATAATTAGACTACTACGCCGTATCTCTTTTTATTTATTATTATTAACGGTATATATCGATTATTAAATATCGGAGTTTCCTTAAGTTAATTATAAACTCCGGTTAATAAAAATAATTAAATAATCTCGGTCCGGTCGTATTTCGCGGTAAACTATAAAACTATTCTATCGAATTTTACTTTAATATTAATATTAGCCTAATTTTCTAATAATAACTTCGTTATTACGGCGCTTTTAGTTACGTATAGGGCCTTTTATTTAATAATCGGCTATAAATAAACTTATATCGGGTATACGTAAACCTCTATTATACCGAATAACGTTAGTATCTTCTAAGAGTTAGTATAAACGTTAGGGTCCGCTTTATTTATTAATAAAAATAATATTATATATAAACCTCTAAGGTGTATACTCGTATATAATAAATTAATTTCGTATATAAATCCCGCGACTATTAAATTAATATTAACGCCTTTTTCGATTAATAACTAGATTGTTTTATACTAATCGCCCTTCGTAATTAAATATAATACTTCGAACTTAAGAGGCCGGTAGGATTTATTATAAATATTCGAGATATTATCCGCTACGTCTAAAAAGATATAATCGAAGTAAATCTTTTCGTCGGATATAATATTCTTTATTATCGTTTTTAATAAAGGGGTATATTTAAAAGAGTATATAAATTGGACTATAAAGGCGAACCCGAGCCCGGCGTATTTTAAAAATATAATAAAGAAATTTAAAATTATATATTTATTAATCGCTTAAAGGACTAAATATTTAATAACCGAATATTATAACTTTATATTTCTTAGATTTTAGATATTTATTAAGATATAAAATTTATAATAAGTATTTCGGTACTAGTAGAGACTTTAATATACCTCGACGGACGAATAATACTTTAATTACGCGTTAATTAAATAAGATAATCCCTCTATTAATACCTTTATAAGAAAATCATTAAGTTTTATTTTATATTAATATCGGGGTAGTTATTAAATTAGCGAAGTATACTATATCTTTTTATTAAAGTATTTTAATAGAATTATTAATATCGAATTCTTACTAGTTTTAAATTATAAACTATAGGTTATCTACGTCCACTTTTATAATAATTATAAAAACGAAATCACCGCGGCGGCTTTAAATTAATCTTAGGAGTATTACCCGTTTCGGGTTATATTAATTTATTATATTTACCCCTAGCGCTTCCGGTCGCTTATACGATCTTTATAATAAATTCTTAGCCGCTCTTCGTAAATACGATATTAACGATATAATAAAAGGTTCGCTCGAAGATTTAAAGAGAACGAGTTTCGAAAGACTATTAAACGTTCTTAACCGATAATAAGTTAATAACCTTATTATATAAAGTAGAATTATATACCGTAGAGTAATAGGTAGTTTTATAAACTCTAAACTCCTCTAAAACCTCCTTCCGTATATTAATCCTCGTCTTCGTTAATATAATCTATACTATTTATAATTATAGTTTCCTGATTTCTAATATCCGTATAATACTCGAGTTATTCGTCCTCTACTCGATTAATACTTCGAATTTTTAATAGATATTTAACCGACGTACCTATTGTCTTTTAATATAGATCGAGAGTCTTTCTTATATAATTTTATAAAAAATATAGATTTATCCAGTTATCTAGTCCCTAATTATTATAAAATATTATCTTCGGGTATCTATTTATTCGAAACTACTATTAAATATTAAAGAGTATCGTATAAATATTATCGACGTTATTTTTAATTTAGCGGAGACGATACCCTTAAATATATTTATAATATTATATAACTATAATTTTCCCTATTACTAATAGAATACCTTAACGTTCGTAAAGAAATTAAAGACGAATAATTACTACTAGATAATAATAGCGTATTCCTTAACGGTCGTACCGGTCGAATAAGAAATCCTTATTAAATAAATTAAATAATATTAGAAACCTAGTTATATTTCTTTCTATATCTTAGTAATCTACCTTTCTCGTTCTATACGACATTATATATAACTAGGCTTTTCTAACTTAATTTTATAAGATTTCGAATAATTAATATAAATATAATAAGTAGGATAATTATCGAAATATTTAAATAAATACCTTTAATAAGGCTATTTTATTAAGACTTAAATATATTAAAATATATATATAATACTATAAATAAGAACTTTAATACTAGATAAAGGAATACTAGGATATATACCGGGAGCCTATATATATAAAAAAATCTTATATATTAAAATAATATAATTCTTAAAAGTTATTACCCCTAGTAGTATTAATCCCGCTGTTTTATATATCGGATATAGGTATAAAACTTGATCCTCTAGAGAGAATATTATTAAATATTTATTAACTTTATTTATTATCTTATTAGGTTTCGCGTACTCGAAAACTCGTTTTTAATATAACTTACGTTTATTCCTAAAATAAAAGATATATTAAATAAGTTTATATATTAAGGAGAATTAATCTTTCTTTTTCTTTATCGAGTCCTTTAACGAGTTTTTTAAAAACGTATCTAATTCTTTCTTTTTAATATAAAACTTTAGTCGACGGCGGCGGCGGCTCTTTTATTAATAATAAAATACGGTTTAAACTTTAATCGTTTTAATCCGCCGGGTAAACTTTCTCTACTCCGATAACCCGTTAACGGGTTTATATATTAAACGAACTATTATAACTCGCTCGAAAAAATAATATTCGATCGGCTTTTTACGGGGTATATTTTAAAAGAATATTTAAAATACTCTAATAACGAGAAATTAAAAGTCGAAGGTAACGATATCGGTTTTTCGAAAATATCGTTTCCTGGCTTTCTCGATTATATCGTTTTATAATCGGGTCTTTAAATAATTTAAGCGGGCTTCGATAATTTTATTTTTTTTAAAGAAAAAAATCCCTTTAACGGTAATAATAAACTAGTATCCTACGGTATAAATCTTTCTAATAAAAACTTTATTCTTTTAATATAACCGAATTATTTAATAATATTAACTTAACTTCGTTTTTTATTTAAACGATAATTTAATCGGTATATTCGTATCGGCCGTTAAACTCGCTAATTAGGTTATCTTTTATACTACGTCGTTAAAAAGGCGCCCTAAATAATAAGCCTTAATATTATATTAAACCTTTTAGTCTAGATACTAATTAATTATACCGGGTTTATAATTAAAAATTTAATCTCGAACTAAAGCGGGAACTTTATCTAATAATAGTAGAATAAATTAATAATTATAACGTCGGTCTTAAGGAGACTAATACGAAGTTAAAATTAATAAAAGAAATATATAATTAATAATATTTAAAAGGCTACGTCGGAGTTTATATTATATAAAGGAATATTAAAAGCCCGCTTTTTATCCGAGCTTTTTAAAATACCGAATTTACGTATTATTATATAAAGGCTCCGTTAACGATATCCCGTATTTACCTATACTACGTAAAAGTTTCTTAAAGACGGGAAGATCTAAAACGCGATATTTTTATTTTAATATTAAATTTTATTTACCCGGCGGTATCTTTACTTAAAATATATTTTTAATATCCTTCGTTAATTCGGCGTTAAAGGTATCGTTAATTATAATAAAAGAAATAAAATAATCAAGGAAAAAAAATAATAAATTATTATCTTCGTTATTAATAATTAATATTTTATTAGATCTAGGGAAGTTAGTAATAAAACGGATTAAATAACCGCGGCGGGTCTATTTATATACGTAGATTTTTATCTTCGTCTTTAGTATAAAGAAGTATAGTTTTTATAAAGACTATATTAAACTTCCCTAGGGTCGGGTTAAAAATAATAATAATAATAAAATACCGATATAAAAACGCTTAAATCTTCTTAGGCCCGGTATTATAATCGTCGTCGATATTATAATTATTAATATCGTAGTCGTCGTCGTCTATATAATAGACTAATATATAATCGCTATCGTTATCGGTATTATTCTTATAGGTAGTACTAGAACTATTATTATTATTACTTTTATAAATCGTACTAGAATTATTATCGATTTAGTAGTTAAGATCGATAACGATCGTAAAATTACGGATATATATATACTATATATCCTTACTCGTAGTTATATTAACGTCGTTTATCTCGTTCTTTAAATTATTTAAATTATCCGCCGGCTCGCCTAATTCTTTATCGAATTTAACTCGGGTATTAAATAATAAATATAATTAATAATTAAAGAATATAACCGCGAGAAGTTTAATAAGTATTAGAACGCGTTAATATTTATTTTTATATATCTTATTATTAAGGACTTAATATATATAAAGGAGGAGGTAAAGATCGTTAAAATTAATAACTAACTTCTTTTTAAATATATTACGGAGACTATATTCGTTAATAAATAAATCGAGATATTATATACGGCCCTAAATATTAACGGAGAGCTTTTTTAATCGTAAAAAATTAATAATTTATATTATATACGTCTCTTTTCTTATATAAATTAAAGTCTCGATTAACTTTATTAAAGATATATATTTATAAAATCCACTAGTAATTCTTTAAACTAGATATTATTTTAATCCTTTTATAACGATCTAGGGTTTATCTTTAAAAGATTTTAAAATCCGAGATTTATACTCTCTTAAGGAAGGCGTCCGGGTTATAATTAAATTCGTAATAAAATCTAGGTAAATTAATTTATTAATAACGAGTAATTATCGTAATTATAAATAACGATAGCGTACCGGCTTTATTTCTTTAATACCGATACTAGGCTCTTCTTTATATTATCTATAATCTTTAAAGGGGTACGACCTTATACTATAAACTTTTAATATTATTATAAATAATAATTTAATAGTAACCTACTAATTTTATATTATTTATAAATTATTTTATAATTATATTAATGGTTAATTACTTTATACTAGTTTACGAGAGATTAAAGGGAAAGAGTATAGGTTAAAATTATTCTAAAAACTAATTTCGACCTAACTATTATTAGAGGGAAGGATAATAACGATATAAATTAATAAATAATATAGTTTAATTTTATCTATAAAGTAAGCCAAATAAAGAAAAAGAGGGAAATAAAGGAAACGAGGAGAATAAAGAAGGAAATAAAAAAAGTAAATAAAAAAATAAATTAAGAATAAAGAAGTAGGTATTATATTTTAATAATATATACTACCCCGCTAGAATAGGAAATAGAACGAGGATAAATTCTAATTTGATAAAAGTCTTTAAGAGAGTTACCTTCTAAAGTATAAAAGTATTATTAGTATATAATTATTTCGGTCCGAATAAAGTCCTATACGATACTTAGACTATTTAAAGTGGTTATTAAACTAACTCTTTTCGGTTACCTCAATATTAGAAAATAAATTCTACGAGTTATTTCTTCCTAAAAAAATATTTTTATTATTAATACTTTTTAAGAATATTAAGAGGTTCGTTTTTATTTTTAGAAACTTTAATTTATTCGCCCTATTAACCTCTTTAATTAATATATATCGAGTTAGATTCTTATATAAAGTTATCTTTATTCGAAGATAAAATATTATTAATTTTAATTAAGTTACGGTTTAATTTCTTATTTATAATTATCCTCTATATATATATAAATATTATATTAACGATATCTTTAATACGCGGAAATATAAGTACTCCTCTCTTTTAATCGATTATTAAATTATATTTCTTTAATTAAAGTATCCCTAGAATAATATAATAAATAATTATTCCTATTATATCGAAGGTGATTTCCTTATAATAATATTAAATAATAATTAATAACGGGAATATTTCTTTATTTACTTTTCTTATTAATAACTTCGACCCGTTAGTTAATTAAAGTTTATATTATTCCTTTTTTTCTTATATTAATAGGTTAATTATTTAAACTACCGTCCAAGATATAAAATTATTAATTACTTTTAAATCTATTATTATAACGACTTTATATCCGTTGACTTTTACTAGTATTTATATATATATACCGTATTAAGCTAAGTATAGATATTATTCTAAAATTAATATATTAATCTCCTCGTATTTTCCTTTAATATAAGGGATTAGTCTTTTCCCGATAAAAATAAGAACCTATAGTACTCTTTAGACTCGAAGTATCTTTCGTAATCTTCGGTTAAATAATAATATTATTCGTTTTAGTTATAATATTTTATCTTTTTATTATATCCTATCTAGTTTCGTAACTATAACTACTACTCTTTATTATAACCCGGGAAGATTTAATTCTCCCTTTTCTTAATTAAATACTATAAATAATTATCTTTAACGTAGTTATTCTACTAATTATAATTATATCCTAGTTTTACGATATATTTTTACTCTTTTAAACTGTCGTAATAGTATTTATAATATTCGTTTATATATATTAATTAGTATATCTCCTTATATCGTAGGTAATATTTATTATAGGTATAGTTAATTTTAATAAATTATCTTTTTTCTTTCTTCTTTTCCTCGGGTTTCTTTTTTAATATAATAAATTAAATTTTAGAGTTATCGAGATAATTTATTATTTAAAGCTATTCTTTAGAATTTATTATATTTTATTCTTATTCTTATCCTTTTTTTAAATCTTCTTTTAGAGTTTTATTATTATTATTATTTAATTCTTCGAGTTTTCGAACTCTTTAGGCGATCTCTTCTTTAATATTTCTTTATTTCTCTAATAGATCGTTAAATATAATATCGGTTTATATTAAATCTTTAAGGGACCCGGTTATATTATCCGGCATCTCCTTCTTAAATATATTCAACTATTATCGATTTATTATATTTTTCGAACGATAGTTCCTAGCGATATAGCCCGGTTTATTATAATTATAATAATTTATTATTTTCTTACCCCCTTATTATTATTTACCCTCTTTATAAAATCCTTTTATAAATTCTTTCTTCGTGAAATTAAGTTTTATTAAAGTATAATTATACGGGTTAGGTTTTTCGCGGCGGTAACGACTAACCGAATTATATCCGTTACCGAAAACTCCTAAACGTTATTATCCGTTAACTCCTCTATTATAACGTTTCTCTATTATATATTCGTATAACTTATCGTCGATTTCGATTATTTATTTTATAAATATATCGAGGTCCTTAATTACGGTTTTTATCTATATAAATTTATCTTTTATATTATTTTTTAATCCTCGTCGATATATTATTATAAATATAATATTATCCTAGTCTATAAGTATTATATAGTATTAGAATTACGCCGAGTAGTCGGATATAAACCTACGCTATATTAAATATTAAATAACGCGAACTATTATACTATTTTCATTAAATAATTTAAATATATAACGAATTTCGGCTTTAAATTTAAAAAGGTTTTCTATCTAAAGTCTTATTAATAAATTATCGGTATCGTTTACTATTTCTATATAACGCTTTAAGAATAATTTAATCTATTTCTATATATTACCTTTTATATAAGTTATTATAAAGATTATTTATTTAATAATTAATATAGTATTCTCGTTAAATATAAAGAATAGCTAGAGTTATAATAATTAATTATTAAACTTCTCGCGCTCTTTATAATAATAATTTAGGCGGGCGACTTTAATATAGTCCCCTTCCTCTATAATATTACGTTTTCTAGTATTATTTTAGGTATTTAAAACTAGGGCCTTTATTAATTTTAAAGTATTTATTTTAAGAGTATTTAAAATATTAAAACTCTCCGTTAATTACCTCGGTATAACGTTAATAAAATTTAGGTTAATATTTATAAAGAGGAGTATTAAGAATTAAAGAATAATAAACTTCGTATTAATATAAAATAAAGTTAAATAGATTTAATAAACTTAATTAATAATTTAATAAACGTTTATATTTAGAATTTATAATTAAAAGTTTTAAAGGAAGTTAAATACGAAGTTCTTATCTATTAAGAAAATATACTATCTATATAATAAAAGGAAATCGTATTAAGACCTTTATAGTCTCTTATAATAATATAGTTACTAAGAGTTACTATAAATAATCGTTTATAATAACCTAGTTATTAAGAACTACTAAGTATAGTCGCTCGCCTAGCGCTGCGATTATAACTATAATTATCTCTATTATAAATTTAGTTAATCCCGCGCCAAGATCGTAATATATTAACTATTTCGCTTTCGCGCTAGTCGCTATTACCGGGGGAGGAGAGTTCGTTTCGGTTATATATCTCGATAAGATAAATATATATCTACGGGTAATATTAACCTAGTTTTATATTAATAATATAAGTATACTCCTCGCTCTAAATTTCTAAATCTTTTATTTTAATAAATTTATTTAGGTCTTTTAGAGCCTACGCTCTTCTATTAATTTCTATATATAACTAAAGATTATTCTTAGCGCGATCTACGTTAATTATAACCTACGATATATTATTTATTATACTTTCTTATCTTCTATATCTTTTATAATCTTTATTATAATTATTATTAATTTTTTTAAAGTTTTTATACCTCTTTTATACTCTTTTATTTAATTACTAGTTTTATTCTTTTATTATAATATCTTCGTCGCGTTAAAACGCGTTAATAGTCTATATTCGTTTTTTACTTTAATATTTTAAGTTTTATCTCTACTATCTTTATTTCTTTTTATTTTAATTAATTTTATAATCTTAAAACTTTAAGGTAGTAAAATCCTATTAATTTAACTTTCGTTTTATTTTTTCTAAAACTCGTATTTCTTTTTCAATATATTAGGATAATATTTATAATATAATTTTAATATGTTTAATAACTCGATAAATCGTTATTTTATATATTATTTAAATTATTAAAGAGTTTAATTTAATTTATAAAAATAGAATATTCCTTTTTATTTTATTATAATTTCCTTATATAACTTTAGTATTTCGCTATTAAATAATATATTAATATAAGATTAATTAATTAATTAATTAATTTATATATCTACTCTAGTAAAACTACTTTATTAATAAAGGAGTTCCGCGAATACTTTCCTAGTAGGGTTACTACCGGCGCCTACTAACCGTTAAAGAAACCTCGACGGTTAAAAACTCTAATTTATCAATAATTTATTTCCTCTTTTTACTAGTTAATAACCGATAATTATAATTATTTTAAAATATTATTTATCTTTCCCTCCGTTTCTCTTTTACTTTAGTTTCTTTAATTTTATTTATTTATTTTATAAATTTATAAACTACTTTATTATAAATTTATTAAATAATTAATATTTATAATTATCCGGCCGGTGAATTCTTCTTTTTCTTTCTCTTCTTTATAGATTTGAATATATTACTAGGTCTTAGTAATAATTTAAATTATACTAATTATTCTTTAATAAAAGAGAATTAACCGAGTTATCCCGTTTTTATTATCTATCGCGTAGTTATATATATATTTTAAACCTACGATAATATCTTTTTAAAATCGTATATATTTATTTATTCTACTAGTTTTATTTTATCCTTAACTAGTTTCGGGTAAAATAATAATATATATTTTATACTTTATTTTCTTTATTTATACGGGTAGTTAATACTACGGGTTATAAATACTTTTATTTAATATAAAAACTTATTTAATCCAATTTTATTATATTTTAATTATATTATTATAAAGTTTTTAATCTTTTTTAATTAATTATAATAATCGAACTAGTCCCCGAATAAATCTTTTTTTTAAATTAAATTAATAGTCTACGTAGAGATTATTATTTTATAACTCTTTTAATTATTTAGTTATTATTAATAAACCTAGTTTTTTACCTTTTAATTAATAATTTTAATATTTTAATATTCTTTAATATTTTCGATTAAATTTATTCAATCTTTTCTCCTCTTTATAGTTATAATTATTTTATATTATTTTTTAAATCTTAAGGCGCGAAGCGCCTAGGATTTTTTTTCCGTTATTAATATCGGAGGTATTTATTATTATTTACTTCCTCTACGTTAAAGTTTATTCTAAATTCGTATATTTCTTATAGTCGTAATTAAATAGGTCCCTTGATTTATTTAATATCGTATTACTAAACGGTCTAACTAGAGATTAATTAATATATATATATATTTAATATATATAATTTTAATATTATATATATATTAAATTTTAACTCTTCTTCTTTCTTTAATAACTAATTTTATTATTTAATAAAATTTTCCTTTTAATTTTATATTACTATTAATTCTTAATTTATAATTCTATAATTTTAATTATTTTGATTTATATAAAACAATAATCCGTAATTAAAATATTAAAATATAAATATAATAAAAATATAATAAAAATACTATTAATATATTACCGAATATTTTATTTAATAATTAAAAATTTAATGAAAATATTAATTAAAATA
>JAABUS010002298.1_pt1 | contig 36717 bp, 37 predicted proteins | sample 5560161 | NCBI WGS metagenome assembly JAABUS01 (sample SAMN10711885, study PRJNA513376) | rock metagenome | isolation source: Antarctica rocks | place: Antarctica: Victoria Land, Trio Nunatak nord | collected 2016-01-04
CGCCCCCCTCGCCGAAGCCGTCCACGCCCTCACCGCGCTGAGCAACCTCCTCTCCTCCGCCTCGTACGCCTCCTTCTGGCGCACCCTCGACAGCGACGACCTCTACGCCGATCTCATCGCCGATGTCGCGGGCTTCGAGGAGCTGATGAGGGTGCGCATAGCGGTGACGGTGGGGCAGAGCATGCGGGAGGTGGGGAGGGGCGTGTTGGAGGGGTGGCTGAATCTGAAGGGGGCGGAGTTTGAGCGGTTCGTGAGGGATGTTTGTGGGTGGGGCTTGGATGATAGGCAGGTGGTGGGGGTCAAGGGGAAGGGTGGAGGGGTGGTGAGGGTGCCGGTGAATAAGGAGAATGAGGCTAAGGGAACGGTGGTTAGGGAGGAGGTTAGGTTTGATCGTAAGTCTCGCATTTCCTGGTTTTCCGCTGGTGGCGGGCCGGTCGGTGGGAAGGGGTCTAGGCTAATGGGTTGATAGAGTTTGCGAGGGTGATCAGGAGGGCTTACGAGCAGCCTGCTTGAGGATTGGAAGGGGTTGAGATAGATGTGGTTTGTGAAGACTTTACGTTGACGTGGGATCGTTGATACCAGGCGTTTGCAGTCATGTTGCTGGATGGCATTGATGTCGCGCTGGCATGCAAAACTTGCGAGCGTGGCTAATAGCGAACCATGCTCCAAGTACGACGACATTGTGGCGGCATACAGAGAAATTATGCCAGTACGCTATCAGAGGGTATATCCATGAATACGCCAGTACCTATGCAATGCACACTCCCCCAATCCAGAGAACAACAACAGCTCTCCCCACAGCTCGCGTGCCTTTCCAAGCCCCGCAAACCATGTATGCCTTCTAATCCGTATCCTCGCCCGAAGCTCTCATCTTCAAATCCCTCCTCACCCTCCACACCCTCGCCGACACGCTCGTCACCCTCTCCTGCAGCGCACTCACACGCGGCGTCCTCTCAGCCCACTCCCTCGCATCCTGCGCATCGAACCGATCCGCAGCCTCAGGATCCTGCTTCCTGACCCTCCGCCGTAACGCCGTGCCCTTCTCCCAGCTCTCTCGATTAGCCCAAGTCGGCGTATCGAGTCTGCCACGGACGAGTACGATCTTCTTCTTCCAACGGTGCAGATCCATGAGCGTTGCTGAAGGGATGGGTGTTAGGAGGTGAAAGCATTGGTTTTTGGGGTCGATGCCGCGGACGATGGCTTGGCCGAGGGAGTAGGACTTTGTGGGGTCGAGAGGGCCGGAGAAGCGTTTTGCGGCTCCGGTGGAGATGTAGGGTATGTCTGACGTGTTGCGGGCGATGGAGGGATGGTCGAGGTGGGTTGAAGGATGATCTTCAATAGGAGGAATGCTAGAGGTACGCTGGACTGATGAGGCAACAGCAAGGCTCTCTGAATCCGAGTCGTTGCCGCTCATTGAGTTCGCTCGAGGAGCGTTGGGGTTTTTTTGTTGCGATTGCGTTGCGCTATCTCCCATCTCCACGTCCCCTGTATCGTGTGCATTGTACTCTTCGAAAGCGTTGTCGCTCACATCCGGCCTGCTGCCATCACGTACTGCTTGATCGTCTTCAATGACAACTAAACCCACGGTACACCCATTCAATGCGATGAACATCGTCTCTGGATCTAGCTCATCACTAAGAAACATGACCGCAAACACAGCTTGCTTATCGCCTGCCCAGTGCACTACAAGCGGTGTCTGTTCCGAAATCGGATTCGATTTCCATCGGAGGTTGCCTGCTTCGGATCCATCAAGATGGAAGTACGAAAGCGTCTGCATCACTCTGAAGTCTGCAGCAGTTCTTGTGGCAACCTCCGAGCCCTGCGATGTCAAGTAGTGCATAGGTATGCCGACTTTCTCAGCGGCCTGGGCCAAAGACTCTACTACTTCACGTGGGCCATGCGTGCTAGTATACACGATGTCACTGATTCGTCGCAACTTGATGATTTCCAGAAGCACCTCCAAGCCTGCGCCCTGAACCCATCCGGCACTGTTCACGACCAGTGGACATGAGGGAAAGCGCACGAGCAATTTCTGATAATGGTCGAACAGATCACTTACGCACTTGATGTAGTATTCCGGGTCGTTCTTTGGGGAAAGAGCACCATAATGATGGGCTCGGACCAGGCGGTCTCCACTGTCTGCTGCGATCGCTGGATGCGTAAAGGGAGGCCCAAGATTACAGGAACGCAAATGTATTAGTGAGAGTTCGCCCGGGGGTGAATATTCAGGCTGGCCGGGATCGAGATCAAGAAATGCCACTCCGTCTGTTTGCGTGATGCTTCTTTTGTGCGAGATTGAAGCTGACCTTGTGATCATAGCGTTGACCAGCATGCGTCCGAAGGTCGACTTGCCCGAGCCTTTGGGACCGCAGATCATGATTGATGTTGGCGCGATGGTTTTCTCAGTCAAAAACCTACTGATCAACGTTTGTCTGTCGTCGAAGGGCTCCAGAAGGCGCAGTGGCCGTTGATGTTGGTCATCAGCTGACGTGACGAGCTGTCACGGATATCATGAGCAGATATGCCTAACTTTTCAATGAGGGAGAAGAACCCACCAACACGAACGATCGTCGAGTCAGATCTACTGCCGGTCCATTGCGCTTTGTGGGAACGTGCTTGTGATTCCATATACGACGAAACCTTGTCGAAACTTGTTTTAAGGACCTGATACCGTCGCCGCATGCTAAGATAGTGAGTTCGGTTAGCTGCTGAGAAGAACCGTAAGGATCTTGCAAAGGTCGAATTGGAGGTAACGAATGTGTCGACGGAGCATGTACACGGTGTAATCTGGAGCTTGGTCGTAACACCGCTCCTGAAATACTGATTGCTCCGCGACGCACCCAGATGTCATATTGCCCTACTAGGGTCAGGATCTGGAGCCGCAGATTAGCTGACAATGTTGTATACAGACGAACAACAACGAACATCTCCGTCTCCGAGTACAAGGTGCCATTCGGTAGCTGAGTCATTGTGCGTTATCGACTTGCTCTCTTTTGTTACAAGGCGGGAAAGCTCCTGTACAGGCAGGTTTCCGCGGACTCGGACGACTTCCGGCTCTGAACTGTCAAACGGAACCTTAGCGATGTGGCCCTTGCAGACATATGATGAACAAGAATTCCACTCACTCGTCAACATCCAGGCCGTAGTCCGAGTCAGGTCCTTTATCTTTCGCAGCGGACGCGAGGTTGAGTTCTGTCTGGTCTACCGAAGACCCAAACCCACTGTCCGCTGAATCAGAGGCAACGGATGAGGACTTGGTATTGCCATGCAGCGATGTCGGAAATTCCTCTTGCGGTCTAGGCAGAAGATCAGCAGGAGGTGGAGGCTGCAATGTGGGATTGGTTGCGGTCCGAGCCTTCGACTCTGTTCTTTGCTTTTTGCGCGGTGGAAGCGTCTCACCGCCGTCGTTGCCTGGCTGATGGCGCTGAGATTTTCGACGAGTGCTGTGTCCGTTCGTGATGTCTGCGGACGAATTCTGGGTAGCTCTGGAGCGTTTGGCTTTGCGCGCAGCAAAGGCACTCATCGCGGTCGGCCGATCGTGAGCAACCTGGTCGTTCACCATGGCTATGTAATCCCCCTGGGCCTTGACCTCATGCACTGCTTGGTAGAGAACGTCAACTGGGCGGGCATGGCTTTAAATCAAGGACCAGATGCAATCCTTGAATAGTGATACAGACGGTAGGCTCGACCGAAGCTCTGACGGCCAAGCACGCGCTAGCCGAGCGGCACCTTTTTTTTTTAGTTCACAGGCAATAACCCCCCCCTTCCAACAACCCAGAAGTCAGAACACTACATTTAGCGATCCAGAGAAGATTCTACCACCAGGAATGCCCGAGTTGAAGCATTCAGTAACGAAGCCGCCCAAAAAAGCTTCCTCAAAAGTTCCAGCGGCGCCCAAACAGGTGGCAAAGCCGTTCAAAAGTGCGGAGTTCGTCGAGGATTCCGACGATGGCCAAGATCCTGCTGTGCCAAGAAAGACAGCCAATCCTGCAAGACCAAACAAGCACCGACTATGTGAAAAGGGGCCGAAGCAACAAGCAAAACATCACCTCACTCCTGTGACCATTATACCTTCCAAGAAGCGGAAAAGCCGGACCCCCAGCGCTAGCGAGATTGAGTCCAGCGATGCAGGGAGCAATTCTCATGTAAGGAGCCCGACCCCGAAGCGACCAAAGACCACTCATATAGCAATCCAGTCGAACAAAAATGTGGTTCGACCAAAGCCCGCAATTGCCAGATTGAAGAGGGGGAAAAGCGAAAGCCCAATTTCAAGCGAATCAGAGTCTAGTGAAAGCCAAAGCGTGGAGGGCACAAGCCAGGATCTGACCGACATCACCAGCAACCGGAGCAATCGACCTTCCAGCCGAAAGCATCAGCCATCCAAAACCGGTGATCCCCAAAAAAGGAGGCCCGAATCAGAAAAGAGTCCAAGTCCTGTTCCTACCAGAGCGTGGATCAGCGAAAGTGAAAGCACGGACGGGTCGAGTGATGGGACAGAGACCGAGAGTGAGAGCGGTGAAGGTAGCGGCCCTGAGGACAAGGATAAGCGTAAGGATTCGGGACCGCAAAATCAGCAAGGTGCTGCCAAAGCTCCATTACTTCCTTACGCTCTACCGCCAGGGTTCGAGGCCGTAACTATTTCGTCGCAACCCACGTCCAGGCAAGCTGAGCTCTTCTCACACATATCGCTACAAGGGAAGCAGTTATGGCATATCACTGTCCCGGCAGGGGTATCGATCACTTCAGTCACCGAGGTAGCCACGCAGAGTGTCCAAGATGGCTCAGCGATCTTATCTTACAAAGGCGCCGACTACGGTCTGATTGCGGAGCCAGACGATATCAATACTCGTGAAAGGCTTCTGCTACCTTCCGCTGAACACAATAGGTACAAGCCCTCCAGTCTTGCTATCACCAAGACATTACATCTACAGCAGCTTCTTGGCCCTCCGAACACCATACATGGACCTGGAGCTCTCTCCAATTTCACAGCAAGTACGGACTGGCTCCGTCGCCAGAAGCCAGTGCCTAAGCAGCCTGAGGGCCTGCGAATGCGTTACAGGCCTTTCGGTGATACGGATGGTGACACATCGTCTTCAGACAGTGGAACCCAAAGGATGCAGCAAGCGCAGTTTCGTATTCCCAAAGGCCTGGAGATGTCGTCCCCGGCGAAAAAGCGGAAAAGTGATGAGCTAGAGATCCCTAAACATGCTGAGAGTCGAAGCCTTAAGAAGCCTCGCAAAGACGGTAAGAACCTTGCACCTTCGATGCCTGTCATAAACGGCGGAAAAGCTTCTCCGGTCAAAGAAAGCCCCGCGAAGCACGGCTCGCCGTCGATAGAGAAGACCCCGAAGACAAAGCGCCGTGAGCACAACGAACCTATGCGCACGACCAACTCGAACCACCAACGAGAACCCAGCATCGCTGAAGAAAGCCCCGGTAAACCGCGGTCGTTGCCTTCAGAGCAGCGAGCCAGCACCATTCCGACCTCCAATAACATATCCCTATCCGCAACCAAAAGCGCGCCAAAGGATAGGTCCCCAAATAGGAAGGAAAACCCGAAAAAGAAACACCATGGAGATCAGGCCGTACCAACAACCGCCGAGGCAGGCAAGAACCAGCACCAGATAATCACCAATGGGGTGCCCAGCAGAGATTCAGCCTTCTCCGGTCCTCGATCAGATCATCAAAGGGACGCAACGGCAGGCGCTGAAAACTCTGACAAGGAGGTGCCCGTGAAAGACGCGAAGGACTCGAAGGCGGGCGAGATACAAGCTCTGTCTAGCAAGAACAAGTCGAAGCATGAAGGTGAGACGGCCGAGGAGAAAGCGAAGCGCAGGGCAGAGAGGAAGAAGAGGAAAGAGCTGAAGGCTACGGGGATGCTGTGAAGGCACAAATGTCGTCGGATGGAGAGAGGAAGGAGTAGGCATCACTGCTTAGCTCACGCAAGGGCCTTACGCATGTGCTGTGGCTTCGGTGGGAGCATCTAGCTGTACATACGAGTATCTAGAGCTTGAGCTCGCAGCTAGAAGATATTTATCTTTATTTTGGCATTGCTCTTGGGTATCTGTCCCACGTCCACTACACTTGCCTCCCCGAAACCTGGTATCGAAAAACGTCGCTGCTGATTGACGAAAGTACGCCAAATGCTTGGGTAATATCTATACATCATCGTCCTAATCGTGAATCATCCATGCCCTGAACGCCAACGATATCCATATTCCTAATCCTAGAGATTCCCCCCCCAGCAAAACACTCTTCCCATTGTGCCGTTCTTCCACCTTTCACTCTGCCCCTACCGCTCCTCAATGCTGCCCCGAGTACTGCACACTCTTCTTATCCTCCTTGATCTGGCGATGCAACTCCGTATCCAGAAAGTTATAATACGGATCCGCCTTACAAAACGGGTCCTGCCTCAGTAGGATCTCCGCCGTCGGCCGCTCACTCGGATCGATTGTGAAGCAATTACTCATGAAGCCGATCGCCACAGGCGGAACATCATCCGGGATCGGCGGAGCCTGGTTCAGACTCCCAAGCTTGTAGATCGCGCCAACGGCTTCCTCCTTGCTCCAGGGGCGCTTGCCGGCGAACATCTCCAGTACCACGCAGCCGAGGGACCAGATGTCGACTTTGGCGCTGTAGCCCTGGCCCTGGGAGCGGATGACTTCGGGGGCCATCCAGAAAACGGAGCCTTGCATGCTGTTGGTGACGTCGTTGCCGTAGATGTTGTCTGTCTTCTTGGAGATGCCGAAGTCGGAGATCTTGCACGTGCCGTCGGTGTCGAGGAGGATGTTGTCGGCTTTGAGATCGCGGTGCAGGACGCCCTCGGTGTGGAGGTATGCGAGGCCGGAGAGAGTTTGCCGCGTCATGGAGCTGACGAGCGATTCGTCGAACTTGCCATGTTTGCGCAGGCAGGAGCCGATGCTTCCTCCGGGGATGTACTCTAGGAAGATGGAGATGGAGTACTCCTTGCGCTCGCAGCCGAGGTATTGCACGATGTTTGGATGCTCAAGATGTTGCATGGTATCAATTTCTTGGTCCAGGGCCGCAACCATCTCTTTTATCTTGTCTTTGTCCTGGCCAGCGATTTTGTGCTTGACTTCGACTTGCTTGACCGCCAGAAGATCTCCGGTAGTCAAGTTCATGCCAAGATATACCCTGCCATAGCTGCCTTTGCCGATGAGCTGGCCCCGTGCAATCTGGAATGAATTGGGGCCAACCGGCATGTCAGGAGGCACAGCCTCGATGAGACTCACACGATGGCTTCTCCCTGGCTTAATTTGTACGATGTTGGCCCCGAACATCTTTGTGCTCTTGCGCCGTACAATGTCGCCAGACCGAGCAGCCGAGGGCTGAGTGCTACGGCGTTTGGAGCCATCGTAAGCGTCCCGGGCCACATCCCGGATAGACTTCATTCGTCCTAGCCCTCCAGATTTCCGCATGCTTCTTTGGGCGACGGATTGTAAGGTGGGTGCTCTGCTCTTGAGAGTAGATTCCTCAGAACCCAGCGTTCCGGGCTCTTCGGCTATTGGTTCTTCTGCAATCGAGCTAGGCCTATCGTACAGCGATGACCTGATGAAGCGTTGGACATGGGTTGCTGGGCCAGCAGTGGCAGAGACCATGGGGTTCTGATCTGGTCCCGGAGAACTGGGCGAAGGCACAAGATCCTCCAACACGGGTTGATCGAGGTCTAGGTTCGGAAAGAAAGCATCGAGGTTGTTGAGCAAATCTTCTGCCGGCGGACGGTTTGCCCACACATCATCTCTAGCAAACGACTGCCGCCGCATCAGCTTCGCCGCAGCATCCGGTGACTGTGTAGAGGTCGAGCCTGAGGCGGCAGAGTCGGGCTGCTGGCGATCTGTACTAGATCGCACGGAGTGGCCTTCCTCGTCCAGCTCGGCGGTATCTGCAATAGAATTGCTGGCGGTAGTCTCCGGCTCTTGGAAAGTGACAGATCTGCCTTTCCGCTGACGATTGGAAGAGTCAGTGTTCAACGTCAGTGTAGGTCGCCTTTGCGCACTTGCATCGTCGTTTGATCCTACATTTTCTGCTGACAACTTGCCAGGTATCGTCTTACCAATGGGTACAGCGAAAAGACCGTCGTCCGAGTCATCATCTGAATCATGATCTTGCTGCGCTCTATTTGCAAACGTGATCTCACTTTCCTTGAAGGTAAAGGCTGGACCATAGGACCTCCGAGATGAGAGCACTGACGCTTTTCGTGAGGGTGGATGACCGGCCCCTGGGCTTAACTCTGGTGAAGGACCCTTACGAAGCTTTTCAACGGAGGGATTTTTGGCAGTGTCAATCGAAAGATTAGGTTTTTGATCATCAGTCTGTTCGGACAAACCTTCTTCGTAGTCGGGGATTTTGAAGAGCATATCATTTTTTCCGTATGTGAAGCCGGGACTCCGAGGAGACCCCCCTGGGCTGTTTCTTCTTGCTCCAAAGTCTACTGACTGCAAAGCACGCGTAGCCTTTCCATCTGGATCGACGCCGGCGGATGACCCTTTGGCACCTACTGAAGAGACAGAGCCAGCCATTGCGCCGGCATTGGCTAGAGCCTGACCAACCCCCGCGCTCACTGACGGAGTAGCAGCTACAGCCTTTCGCCGTCCACGCTCCACTAGTTCCTCGGGTATTGGGTCGCCCAAAGATCGTCGATTCCCAGCTGCTTGGCTGGCGGCGGACTGGCGAGCCCTCTCGCCCGCCTTTTTTGTCAAGGAATTGGCTTTGATCAATGTATTAGATTCCGGCGGGACAGGCGGTGGCTTTCTCATGGGAACCAAAGTCGGCTCAAACTTCTTGTCTTCATATGGGGATACCCTTGGAGCATCGAAATCGATGACGCCATCGCGTTTAATGCTCCAATGTCCAGAGTCGGCAGGAGAGGAGTCCTTTTTCAGCTTCGCTTGCCGCTCTTGTAGGTACGCCTTTTGCTTCTTCTCGGTCTCGTGCCTATGTTCAGCTGTAGCAATCTCGAGCCATGCGGCATCAGAAAGTATTCCAGTCTCATGAGCGGCCTTTAGGACGTTAAAACGCTCCCTTGCAGAGTCATCCATAGGGGGCTCTGCAATGATCGTTGTGTCTTCAGATTCCGGTAATGAGGGTTGAGGCCCATCATTGGGAGCAGGATTACTGTTGGCTTTGAGAGTCGACTGCCTATAATTCATTGGTGGTGTTTTTGAGCGCCTACGGTCCCCAGAGCTGCGCATTTGACGATCATCATCCGCTGACTTTCTGGACAAGAGGCCGTTGACAGGTGGTGAATGCAATTTCGGAGAAAGACCGATGCCCAGCCCAGCGGACAATAAAGGAGGATACAATCCAGCCGAGATGGCATTCCGCCGAACATATAGCTTGAAACTCCCACTGGAGTCAGCTCTGGTGTTCTTTGCTAGCACGAGCGTTGCGTCTGACAGTGGCTCGTCGTGCTCTATCTGCCCAGCTTCTGTAAGAAATATCTGAGTCATGTCTGCGTCAAGAATGTGTATAGCCTTGCAAACGATCTCCCGAATCGCATCCGCTGACTCTGCGTCTGTGATATCGACCAAACGATAGTTGTACTGATCTGGCGTCACAAAAATATACTTTCTGGGTTGGGTTGCTCTGTGCAGTGATCTATCTCGCAGCTGCCTATCCTGCTCGGACATCGTCGATGCTGATGATGGTCTTTCAAGCGAAGTGCTACTATTGTTCGCACCAGAGCGTGCGAACGGCAAGGTGGGCGGTATATGACGGTAATTCTGAGGACTTGTGGGTGATTCCAAGGCTTGGTCCTCTGGCGAAGGATGTGCAGAGTCGTCCTTCTTCCGCTTACGGAATATGTCTAGGAAGCTTTTACTGGTCTCCTTCGCGCTCGTTGGAGCATCGTGACTGGCGGTTCTTCCCAGAACTTCAAGGGCCGGAGGGCGATGTCCATCGTAACCATTTCTTCGCGAGACTAAATTGGCACCCTGAGCCGAACCCATCGAGTCTGTACTGTTGGTTTTGCGATGACCGAACCGGCTGTTTGAAGGAGCGGACAAGGTTCCGCTGCCAGTAGACGAAGACAAAACAGCATGTTGAGCGGACGGGCTTCCACTTTGAGGGCTGGCATCATAGCCAGTACGTGCCCCTTCTCCAAGAAGACTAGGGCCTGTAGCGGCGCCTGTCTCGCTTGAGACACTGGGACTGTGGCGCTTAGCGGCGGCATCATTGATTCCGTGGAGAATGCTGCGAGTTATTCCTGAACGTGCTGCTATCGAGAGTCCCATGTCAGCTACATTAAGTTCGCTCGCAACGGTACCGGTATGAGCATAGACCGATGGTGCTATACTGCTCCGGCTATTCGACTTCATTCGTAGATTCACGCCAGTGGCGGGCGATCGAAAAGGCAGAGGTCGTCCCGGGCTGTCATCTCCTCCACCGGCAGTACTGGGTGCGGCTGAGAAGCCATCCGGACGTCCAAGGTTGGGAGAACTCTCAACGCCGCCATCGGTCGATGCGCTCGGCAAGATCTGTGTGCTTTCACGTCGTGCGTGAGGGGTTTTAGGGGGACCATCGCTCCCATCGATGATCCTGCGAATCGCTTTCCTCATCCGCTTTCCTTCGTCGCGTTCACGAGCCTGGTCCCACCCAGTCCCACTTTTACTACATTCTCGAGCCAATCTCGGATAAACCATCTGGTGCATCATTCCGAAATTTCCTCTCCCACCCGTACCGCGACCTAGCTCCAAGAAACTGTCGCCTTGGATATCCAATGATTTAAACGCCTCTTGCCAATCGTTAGAAAATCCATTCGCAGCAAGCCATATCAGCACCCGCTCTATGGGCCATTGCAATGCCGGATCTATCGGTGAGGCTAAATTCGAGGAATTGTTGCTTGTTGTATACCTATGGCCACCGTAGAGAGTCGCATCTGGACGGGAAGAGGTAGATGTGCGAGTGTGGAGGTTCTGCAGTGGCGGTGCTGCCGGCGTCGCTGGCGTTACGAAGTCGGTGGTTTCTCGATTGTAGCTAGGGAATTGCTGTCGGGTAAGCGGCGTCTGGGGGATTGATTGGTTGTAGAACTGAGTGTAGCTAGGCAGTTCCTTACTCGGCGACGCAGCGGAAGAAGAGTCGTTGAAGTATCGTAGATTCGCTGGAGGTCGTGGCAACATCTCGGAGCCGTTATAGAAATCTGTACTATCATTCCAATTGGAATTTGAGTGAAGCGCGGGAATACCTACCCCTGGGCCGAAAGAGTCACCCTCAGGTATGTATGTTGCTGAAGTCAAGGCCCGAACCTCATTCTGATGATTTTGAGCAGGAATTGCTAGGGGAGCCGGAGGACGATTCTGATATCCAGAATTGGGATTGTATGAGTTAGATTGAACACTGTTCTGTGACGAAGTTGCAGGAGGTGGTGGAGGTGGTGGTGGCAGATAGGCTTGCTGCCTTGCCCAAGTTGACTGACCGTAGCCAGAGGACAAGCCTTGAGATGCGCTGGGTGGTGGGCCTGGTGGAGGAGGTAGAATCATGCCGTGGGGCATAGTCATAGCCGGTGGGCGAGGTGGGGGAGGAGGTAGTGGAATCATGTGACTCTGTGGTTGAGACGCGGATAGGGTCTGCGGGGGAGGTCCGGGAATGTATGGTGTCCGTGAATCGTTCATCTGAGCAGCCGAAGCGTGTCTCTGACCTTGCTGGTATGAGGCGTACCCCGACATCCCTCCTGTTGCACGATACGGCGCTCTGTAACTTCCTTGCGTACCGCCAATCTGATCTGCGGCTGTACTAGCTCTTGGCCGTTGTGCTCCATTCGTAGGCAACTGTGCCCCTCCAGCTGATATTGAGGGGTACGGCGACCCAGTGCCCTGCGATGGTATTACCAACGATGACTGAGAGCTGCTCACGCCATATGTGGGTACATCATTCAAGACTAAGTCCTCAGGAAATATGGGACCAGATGGGTGCTGTTGATAGCTGGATGGTGATGGCGTGGAAGTCTGCCTCTGATTCAGCTCTGAGTTGTTCGAGCGTGCAGAAGATGATCTTTGGCGCGATGTCATTATCACAGTCGAGGCGACAAAATCGACCCAATTCAAGGGCTGGATTTCGATAGCGGCTGGAAGTACATATTCGTTTGGGTGGATCCCATATCAAGTCTTGCTGACGCTGTGTAATAGAAACTCCTATTATACTTTGGCACGCACTAAAATTGCTGCTTCCTGCATGTTTTCCTTATCATCGAGTAGGTATAAAGACCCGCCGTACAAAAGTCTAAAAAGGCCATGGAGTGATATCCAGCCGACTGCGACGATAGAGTCTTACGGACCGGTGTTCACAAGTAGAGACGCAGAGCTCCTCGAGCGATACTCGGATCGGCTTCAGGCAATCGCGGGCTCTTTGCATAGGTCGGGATTTTGCCAGAAAGTGAGGCGCAAGATTGGCCGCGACAGGAATCAGTTGTCTGTCAGTCGAGACCTGCCCGCACTCATAAAGAAGTATATATCTTCAAGCCGAGGACCTAGTTCCGCACGTTGTTCTTGGTCTCCGTGCGAATGTTCTCTTGAGAATGGTAGAGGCAGATGGGGTAGAGGGGGAAAAGTTATAGAATTCGGAATAAGGTATGGAGGTTTGCTATCATGGCCTCGGGAGTCTAGTCCCTTCCAGGACCAGTCACGTGCCATTATACGAAGGCTTGGCATCTGGGTTCCTACTGTACTTTAAATACTCTTAAATTTGATCGCCTAATCGTACAGAAACCGTTAATCAGTGAAGACCAGATAGTCTTAGTCCAAATCAAGTACACTGGAAGACACTGACAACGCGCGGCTGTGGGTCTCGTTCGCTCCACTGGAGGACCTCTGAACAACGGAGAACGATACAACGATCCCATTGCGTACGGCTCGGTAACACTCAAAAAGAGGCTACTTGTTGCAGAATAATGTAAAGTCAAAGGTATCATGCAAAGAGCTTTCATCGCCAACACTGGGATCTGTATGCCGCTGGCAAGAAGCTGTCTGAACAACCACTGGAATACTCGAATCCTGGAATGCCTTTGGTTTGATCGATGAGTAAATACTCTTGGCTAAGCTAATAAGCCATCAGGTAGTACTAGTGTATATGCCAGATCACCCAAAGCAAAAAGAACCTCGAAGAAGAAAAGATCGGAATAGTCGACGTGATGACACGATATCCCATCCCGCTTCTGGACTGAAATCCTGCAACACACCAAGGCATAAGCATTTGGCGGTTCGAAGCTTAGATATAGGGATACTTAGAACTTTGAGTTACAGCCGCATATTGTATGCAAGGTGACTTTCTATGTCCGAGAATGTGCAAGTGCTCCGAGAAGGGTGTCCGAACCAATATATACGCCGAAATGAACTAATGCCTCTCAAAGGCTTATCTTTGCCATTCCCGCTCTCTGTCCGGACAATTCAGTTGTTCAATGAAGAAAGCTCCATCAACGCTGTCGTCAGTGTCTTCCGAGCATCCAGTTCTTCTACATCGTTCGATGTTCGGTAATGGTTCGTTACAATCATCACAATAGCCTCGTAGCAGACGTATCTGCAGTCATCAGCTAATGCACATTCAAGCATTGGAGTCTTCACAAATATGCTCACAATAATTTCCTTGGACCACTCTCCCCATCACTGTCTGCCATCGCGGAATCGCCCCACATAGCTCTGCCGAAGTCTGTAAGGCCAGTAACCTCGTTGGTCCTCCGATCAATCAGTACGTTCTGTGGTAGTCCAAGCCCAACTATGAACAGTCTGCCCTCTTTGATGTCATTCAATCTAGGGCCGAAGCGGACAGCCTCCTCCCGGATTTGGCTGTATGGTAGATTTACGAGCTTGTCCTCACCATCCATCAAGGCTGACTCCAGCAAAGCTAGAAAAGCCTCGCGCCACGTCTTGTAGCCCTTTTTCAAAATTACCGGTCCGAAATTCGATGAGGTGTGTTGGCTGATTATCGAAGCTAGGGACTTGAGTTGCCGCTCGATGCTGGAGCGCTCTGAATGTGTCAAGTATTGACGGACATTCAAATACGGAATGCCCGGCAAGTGAGTAGTCAGCAGGAAGGAAGATCCAAGATGGGCACTGCTGGAATCGTATCTCAGAACACGAGGTATTGGGAGCCTGCTTTTGGCGAGGAGCGAGAACGTGAAAGCTTCTGTGTGAAGGCAATGGCGCTCATGCCGGAGGAGCGCGATACTGGCTGGGGGACTTGTTTTGAGCATAAGCCGAGACCCGTTGGAGATGTGGACGACTTTCATGCCGTGTCGATGACCTTGGGTTTCATCCATCCGGTAACTCAGAGTGTCTGCACTAGGTTGTACACTTTGTACAATGTCCTGTAATGGATCGGAAGCTGAAGCGGAAAGGTACGAATGAGGAGTAGAGACTAGACATGATTCTCGCGCTGAATGGGGAGAAAGGACATCTAATGCCATGAATGCTTTGCACCAAGTCGAGCCCTCCTGGAATTTTGCAGTGAAGCTTCGTACCTCAATCAGGCAGCTGGATGTCGAACGGAAGAAATCAAGTAATAGAACCGAAGAGTGTTATGGGATCCGCACTTGTGTCACGCGACATTCAGCCATGCTGACAGAGCCTCCCAAAGGATTTCATAGAGAAAACATAGACTATTAGGCGAAGACACCGCCACTGAGGAAGCTTTAACAAGTTGGATATAAACGGGGCCAATGGAGATTTGATGTAGCCGAGAGCATCTGCCATTTCCTACACAGACCCGCTTTCAGCGTTAGGCCTCCCGCCATGCTCGCTAACGTCCCTCAAGCACACAGGAGCAAGCGAAGCATATGCAAATGATGAACAATGTACAGAGACTGAGGGCGGCGTGACGTCTGACGAAGCGTCGCTGCGTCAACCGAGTGCTGGATGGGCTTGACGGCGGCTAAAGATGGCGCTCGTCAATGGTTGCCTTTTCGGGCCATGCACTCCGAATCCGCTGTGGTCTCATTCGCGTCATGGGTGCTGCTGAACCAACCATTGATTGTTTGGCATACGGAGTACGGAATTACCGCGCTCGCTACTTTTGATGCCTGGTAATGAACGGTAGATGCTCCTCCGAAGCGGTCAAGCTTGGAAAATGATGGGAAGGGCGTTGATTATTTGTCATTCGCACGAGGCCAGCACGCGCGTTCGCTTGTCAGCAATCTATCAAGGTTTCAAGATGCGACCATGGCTCAATGAGGCGTCCGGCACCCGCCGTGCGCTCGCTATCTGTGAGCTCTCGTTGGCTTCAAGTGCTGCCAGTGCCACTTCACCGTTAAAGTAGTTTGTCGATTCGATTAATCGTCGGTGCCCCACAGCATTTACATTGTGCTTGCCGAACTGTTGTGGGGCACGGACGATTAGGACAGGTTGTCAAGGACGTCTCACAACGCTGCTTGACCCGCAAAGGTAGGTTTCAATGGCCCAATTGCGCCCTTGGCTACGGCTGCAGTTCGACGGCTATCACTGCAGAGTGAAGCCCCTCATAGATCATTGCTTCGGTCCTTCTGTGGGTTTCGGCGTCGGATCGTATATCTCTGCTAGGTTAAACCGTTTCAATTTCTCAAAATCACTGCCAACGACGCTCATACCCAAAACGTTCTAGAGGAACATCAGTTCAATGCAAGCAGAACGGAAACAATTGCTTCATACCCTGTAGATGTCAACAAGAATCAAGAGATCGTAATTCTTCAAATCTACTTTGTGTTGGGACCCGACAGCTGTAGCCACCTGCTTGATGACATCGTCTCTCTTCATCATATTGTTGTTTCTTATCGTGGTCCGGATAGCAAACTACGGCAACCCAAGCAACGTCAGCGAATCGGCAGCTTGCATTGGCGAGGAGGATCATCGCAGGAGGTTCCTCCGGCTACATTCACGATCCAGATCAAAGTCCCTGGACGTAGTATCAAAATAAATCAGAGCTCTAGCCCATGACGAAGAACGCTAGTGGCTGTGAACGTTCCCAAGCCTTCACAGAACCTATGGCTGTGACTTCCAAGCGAGCGCGTTAGGAGTCAAGTGCATACCTTTTTCGCTGTCACACCCTCGGCATGAAAATGGGGCTCAAGCACTGCTTTGGAAACTTCCTCGAGCCCTTTCTCATTTGCTTTCCCCATTCGCGTCATAGGTGTTAATCGCTTGATCCATCGTGATTTCTTGCTGTTTTTTGAATTCATGGCGTCCGAGCAAATTTTGTGAACGAAAGACACGGGCTCAACCGGCTGCCGGGTCTTAATAAACAGAACTTTCTGAAATCAATCACTGCTCCATACAATGTGAGTGTGTTCATACCGCATTGGATGTCGACCTTGACAGGCACGAATAAGGCGTCTTTCCTTGCCTGTTTGATTCCAGTGACCTCTTGGCTGACTTCTTTCTCGATGTCGACTTCATCACTAGGGTCGTCCTCCTCAGGGTCTCCTGTCTCGCCATCGCCTGTTTGGTCATTGTAGAGTCTGTTTGCATACTATACCAAGACAAGGCTTCAATGTCAATACGTCCTCAAACAAGCTGATGATCAGATTGATGAGAGCGACCGACCTCATTGCAAATGTCCCTGGCTTCCGCGGTGCATTTTCCTTCTTTGTACATATCGCAGGTGATCCAAATGCCTGCATCACCGGGATTGATCATTGTTAATGCTGTATCCGCCGTGGTCTGACCCTTCTTAGGTACTTTCCATTTCTTCAAGTCGGACTCAGTGTTAGTATGTTAGGATAGTTCTCCAGTGCATCAAAATCATGATGTATTGCAATGCTAGATGGTCCATAGTAGCAAAGAATTCTCACCTTGGACTTTTTCTTTGCACCTCCATTGGAGCCATCCTCGGCTTTGCGCTTCCGACTATCTTCCATGATTGGGTCCAGAAATTATTCAATGAACAGTGCTGGAAATACCGAATCAAAAAGAATTGGCTATGGCTGAATATATTTTGGCAATAGCAAGTCAAAGCTTCGGGAACCAATGGAAATTAAAGTGCTCCACCAAAACTTCTACTTAGATGTACCTTACTGAACAGCGTGTCGCGGGTTACTATAGGGTTACGCTCTCAATCTTAAGCCTCGATTGCCCCTTTCCCTTGTTTAAGTTTTCCCAAGATTGCCAGTAACAATTTCTCAAGCACCTCATGTATCACATCCATAGAAAGCCTATGTAGTCCCTACCTCTCCCGCCAGAACGCTCTACACCGGCTTCAAAATGCAGATCAAGCCTTTAGCACCGGCAACAGACAAAATCTTTTTAGCAGCGGACTTGCAACAGCTGGCTAAACCTTACAGTCATTAATTTTCAAGTTTGGAACTACTAGTCCGTAAACAAATTCTAGATGTTGTTCCCTCCCTCGAACCACGTTCATTGCATTGCATTATTCCTGGCCGAGGCTTCAGCGGTCAACTTGAGTGCTTTGGGGGCATCAGTCTTGGGCATGTACAACTCAACGAACTGCTTCCGTTAGCTTCCTGAAGCCTAGAAAGACACGCAAGCACATTGTACCTGCAGATAGGGTGCGGCACAGAATGCCTTGTCATTAAAGAGATTCTCCGCTTCTTGCTTGGTTTTGACTTGGAAAGTCTTCGATCTCTTGGGATCTGCGCCGAAGACACCTACAAGGTCCTTGAATCTCCATTGACCGATGTCGTTATAGGCCGCGTCCATTCCATGAATATACCGCTCGATTGTGTACCCTTCGTTACAAATCACGAAGCTGCCAGAGTAAGTCTAATCGCCTTGCTGAATCAATCATAACGGCAGCTTACATGATGGGTTTCAAGTTCTGTCGGATCATCGTGCTGACCTCTTGGGCAGTCAACTCGAACGAGCCGTCACCAACGAAGAGGATTGTGCGCCTATTACCCATCTCTTTCGCAGCTAAAGCAGCACCCTGACACGCCCCAACGGAATAGCCAATCGAGCCCCAGAGAACCTGCGATAGAGCGGTAACCCCTTTCGGAAATTTGGTCTCCCAGATCCCGAAATTGGCAGTCCCGGTCTCAGTGATCACGATATCGTCAGGCTGCAACCATTGACCAACTCGTGGCCAGAGCCAGTCGTGGGTTATGACCTGACCATCGGACAAGTCCTGATCCTTCTGTGCGATGTCATTCGTAGGCGTAGGTCCAGGCTCGACGCTGAGTTTCCCCATTCGGTCAATCACCTTTCTAAGCACACCCTGCATCCTGACTCCTGGGTATTCGGAGTAACGTACCCTCACATAATTGCTGTGGAAGTCGATTGTCGACAGTTGACTTACTTTATAGGTAAATCCTGCAGTGTTAAAGTCGGATTTGATCGCGCCAATGCTAAGTACAAGATCAGAGGATTCTACCCGCTCACGAACTCCAGCGTTACTGCCATCACCTATGAACAAGTCTTAGCATTAATCGAATTGCTTCTGGAATACCGTCTTACCGGCATAAACGCCGCCATAGTTTCCCAATGTCTCATCAACTGCACCTTTGCCCATAGGGGCAACAAAGGTCGGCAGGTTTGATTTCACGATGAGCTCATGGGTTTCTTGGAGCACCCTATGCCGCTGAGCACAAGCATCCACCAATATTACTGGCTTCTTAGCGGCATGAAGGTATTTCAGTACTACATCTACTACATAGGCTTCTTTTTCCTGGTCATTCGGCGGAGACGAAAGATCGATTGGCGTTTTGAGCCTATCCCCTTCTATCTTCTTCTGGACCATGTCTGTAGGCAGACATATGTAGACCGGCCGCGACTGTACCCAACATTCTCGGATCGCATGGTCTAAATGCCTTCGATGTCAGTATTCCCTCTTGAAGCTAGTAGATGGAGCTATAAGGCATGTCTTCCGAGCAAAGGCTCGCTAGACATGTCTTAAAGCTCTCAAAACGCTCGAAAGGGGGTGAAGGATGCTCTGAAAGGATAACCTACCGATAAGAGTGGCGGCATCGTAAGGGTCGTTCAGTTTGGCTACCGCGCATGAAATATTCTTGCTCATCTCCGCGAAGACGTCAAAATTACCGTTGCCTAGAGTGTGATGGAGCAGCATGCCATCGCGTTGCGAGCGCGTAGACGGTGTGCCAACAATGTGAACGACAGGAACATACTCTGAGTATGCTCCCGCTATGGCGTTGATTGCGGAGAGTTCTCCAACTCCAAAAGTTGTAATGATTGCAGAGATGCCTTTGATTCGGGCATAACCATCCGCCGCATAGCCTCGTAAATCATCAGCAGCCCGGTTCCTTCAGCTGCCAGATCAACGAGCGTACCTGCATTGAGCTCATTGACGTTGCCAACCCACTGCAGGCCGGCTTTGGGGAGGTAGTCAAGTGCTACCTAGAAGATATAAGTTTTCGGGCGGACGCTCATGTTGAGAGGAGATACTAGATTGTAATCACCCGGTACGCCATGCTGTAGAATCAAGAGTTAGCTTAGATCTTCGAACGTAGTGTATGTACACTTACCACACCCCGTACGCCCACCTCATGGAGCCTGCGGAAGAGAAACTCGGCAACATCGATGGGGGTCTTCAACTCCTTTGTCAGTATATCAGATGCCATTGATACACCAAACTAAGAAGAGCAATGTCATGTCATATCAGCCGTGGGACTTCACTGATCAGAAAGAGGCATGCAGCAGTGGAATACTTTGCAATTTATGACGTACATAGAACGGGATTGATTCCGCGGACTTCAGCCCTAGCCGAAGATCCACGGCTTTGACGAGCTACCGTACTTTAGCCTCGTCTTGGCTTCGTTTGATAATCCTTTAATAGTCAGTACAATGAAAAGGTCACTCCAATAATTCAGCCCGGTCGCCTCGATGCCCTTCGCTGAGGAAGCTTTCAGTCATGACGCAATTTCTTCGTGGCAAGCAAGCAGGCATTCAAAGGGACTTCTCGGATGGCCTGGACCCGCAATTATTTGCTGTTGACCTTGTACATAGACATCGTTCTGCGAGAAACCAAGGTCTAGAGACAAGGAAGCTGACCTTGATTCCAGGTAGCTCGCTACGGCATCAACTCCCAAATCAGTGCGCTCGCATACGATCCTGTTCAGTCCCTTCTTGCTGTTGGCACTAGTGAAGCGCAACATGGCAGTGGCCAAATCTACATATTCGGACAGACGCGAGTATGTGTTACGTTGGCGCTCCCAAGGAAAGCGTCGGTCAAGAAGTTGGAATTTTGCGCCGACAAGATACTCAGCATTGATACTAAGAATGAGTTGAGCATTTATTCGCTAGCTTCGACCCGGATAGTAACCTCGTACTCGCCTCCCAGCCATATAACCACTTTCTTGTCAGATCCTACGCTTGACTATGTGTTGCTGGGGCTTCAAAACGGTGTGTGATGTCATTACCGTTTCATAAAAATCAGTAGATGGCTGAGGCTTGCTCAAGGCGACGTTGTATCCTACGACATGGATAGACACAGCGTTGCGCCTTTCCGGATCAGTAACCCTTGGAGAGAGCAAAATCCTCGCGCTCGGATGATGCCCGTTGTTTCCCTTGCGTTCCATCCTCGGGATATTGGTTCGCTGTTGATTGGGTTTTCAGAAGGAGCAGTCATTTTCTCGTTTCAACAAGATAAGCCAACGAAATTTTTCCGTTATGAGGTACCCGCAGGAGCACCTGGCGGTGATGCAGATCCAGCATCTGCCAGCAAAGCCCGTGTTACTCCCCTTACCCAGGCTGTTTGGCATCCAACGGGCACATTCATCCTCACTGCTCATGAAGATTCGAGCTTGGTAGTTTGGGACACAAAGGATGGGAGAAAGCTACTGGCTCGGACTTTGCAAGCTACTGGAGTGGACATGGTGGGCAATGCCGCAGGTCTACTTTCTAGGTCATCCACTATTGCTGTAAAGGAACCAATATTCCGTATTGCTTGGTGCTCAAAGGAGGATCCGGATGATACTGGCCTTCTTATAGCCGGAGGAGCGCCTACGAATATCCCCGATAAGGGTCTGACGTTCTTCGACCTTGGGCCGACCCCAAACTATGCCACCTCTTCATGGCAGGTCCTTGCAGATCATTTCGAAAAGCCCAAAAAGCAGTCTACGCTTCTGACACCCCCGTTCGCTGAGGTTATCGATTTTTGTCTCATCCCTCGCAAGTCTCCTTACTTCGCTGGAGCCCAGGATCCCATCGCCGTAATTGCTCTCCTTGCCTCGGGGGCCATCGTAACTCTTAGCTTTCCTTCGGGTCATCCTATTACTCCTACGAACCAACTTCATGTCTCCTTAAGCTATGTACATCCTTTCGCAAATCGGATAAGTATGACCTATATAGATCGAACGCAATGGCTTGGTATGACCGAGAACCGCACTCAAGGCCCGTTAATCCTCAGGGGGTAGGTCATGTTTCCGAGCATATTAAACCCCGTTCGAGTGTGTCAAGAGCCCAGAGAAAGACATGTTTAAGCACCATCCACTCCAAACACAAGCCTCATTGGTCGATTCAATGACTCAAAGGCGGATTGCTGACTCCGAAAACTCATAGTGGGGTCCAGCCTAAACACTCGCAGTCTGGCTTTGCGAACCGAAATGTACTCCAGACCGCACACGCGGACGGGATCATTCGTATCTGGGACGCTGGCCACGGTGATGAGATCGAAAATCGCGCCACGTTGCAGGTTGATATTGCTCGAGCAGTTGGCCGGTCTGCCGACGTAGCTATTGCACAAATGTCGATGTCTGGCGCGACTGGAGAATTGGCCGTTGGGTTGCAAACCGGCGAGGTCATTGTTTTCCGATGGGGCCGTAACCAGTACTTTGGTCGTGACTTGCCGCTCGAAGGAGCCCAAGCCTTCGGACTAGAAGCGGTCAAGGATCGAGCGGAGCCTGGACTCAAGGAAGGCTTGTTGCCTCTTTCACTACTGGCCGAGCAGCACGGACGTGTGACTGCTTTGAAGACTAGCGATATCGGATTCATTGCTGCTGGCTTCGAAGGAGGTAGCATAGCTGTGATTGATCTGAGAGGGCCAGCAGTCATCTATAATGAAGGGTTAAGCGGTTTCACTACAAATCAGGGAAAAAGACCGAGCTTTCGCAAAAGTAACAGCCAAACACCAGATGCAGCTGAATGGCCGACGTGCCTAGAATTTGGTGTCATGTCGCTTGATGGTGAAGGTAAGCCTTTCAATCCCGTCCTATGCGCTGGCAGAATACGGTGCACTATTCCTTGGCGTTTTGGTATTAAAGCGTGTTGACGAGATGACGACTGGCTGTTCAACAAAAGCGTAGAAGCATCTCATCGACTCAGTGCTTGGGCCCATGAGGAGGGTCGAACGATGAGCAGGAGTTTTACGTTGATTCGAAGAGCCTCTGAACAGTGCACCATGCCAGCGCCTGAGGGAATATTGGTTCCCCCCATCGCTAATTCTAGTTGATAGATTATTCTAGCATTTGCCTCTTCGTTGGCACAAGTCTCGGGCGGCTTGTGACTTTCAAAATTCTTCCAGAATCGACAGGAGCCTACACCCTCAAGGTTGCTGGTACTTCTTCGCTTGATGATAGAATTATCTCAATATCACCTATAAGCGCGGACACTGGAGCCCCTGCAGATGCCAATCAATTAATCGTGGCTCAACTACGGACTGGCGCAAAGGTCAATGGCACACTTCTAGTAGTCACTAGCAATGGCGCTCGGATATTCAAGCCGGCAGCAGCAAAGGGCGCTCACAAGTCCTGGGACAACTACATCTGCTACAGTGCAGCTACGGTGCGGTTTGGGGCCCACGGCTGTGTCATGGTAGGCCTCTTTGGCGATGGCTGTGCTAAAGCCTTCTCCATTCCTGGATTGAAGGAGGTTGTCTCTAGAAATGTTATGGGCACCCTAGATGTCAGAAGGTTTTCTGAGGCGATTATCACACCCACTGGCGAAGTCATTGGCTGGACTGGACCTTCTGAGATTGCCCTTCTCAGTGTCTGGGGTAAGGGCGAAAACCTCACACGGTCGCTGGACAGGATCTTCAATCAGGAAGCCTTTATACCGCCAAGACCAACCATCTCGAATATGCAGTGGCTGTCAGGCACTTCTTATGTGACGCCCGCAGACATGGACACACTTATTGGCGGCGCCGATCGCCCGCCGTCCCAGCGTATGATTGAGCAGATGAAGGCTGACGAGAGAGCCCAGCGCGTAAGCGGCCGCCAAGCCTCCTCCTCTTCGCCATCGTCAAGCGCTCCGGCACGCAAGGAGGAAGGTTACTGGGCCTACATGCAGAGACAAGTACAAGAGCGGACGGAGAACCTTGGTTTGACAGGGGAATCTATGAGTAAACTTGAAGATAACAGCACGGGACTGGCAGAGGACGTCAGCAAGTTTGTCAGTCAGCAAAAGAAGAAGGCGGTCATGGGTGTTATTGGGAGTAAACTTGGATTTTGAGATACCATGGGAATCCAAAAGCGATGTAGTGTGATGGAAGAAGGGAACACAGTCAGGTTACGCAACGTCAGCGGCGTCCCTCGAGTCTTGACGAACAGTCAGTGTTCCGCCAGCTTTTCTTCTACCGGTGCGTCACTTACAGTCAGCCTTTACTGGGGAAGGAGCTATTTGTCTTTGTCACATCAGACAATGGTTTGTACCTTCATACTGAATCATCTTCAGGCTTTGTGAACAAAGCCATCCCTTATTACTCTTCTCTTGTTCAGTCCTCTAAAAGGTCCTTGTCTCCTTTCCTAGATACATCCTAGCCAACCATATGACACTTGGAGCACTTCCAGGCCCACCATCAGCACCGAATCCAGCGAATTCCATATCGCAGAGAAGCAAGCCAGTCTTACCTTCTTATAACGACATCACAATCAGCCGTCCAACCCACAAACCGCCAAACCACCACTCCACCATCAACAACCACCAACCCGAAAATGCCCCTCCCAACATTCACCTGCCCCCACCGCCCCTCCCGCGCCTGCCCTCTTCCCCTCCACACCCCCTACCCCCCACCCCCTTCCTTCTCCCACCCCTGTCGCTCCTGCTCCCACACGCTGTGCCTCTCGGCCGCCAACGACGTGAAGGCGCAATACGACCCCGTCATCGCAGATTTAGATTGGCGCATCAAGAAAGCAGAGCGCATGCTGTTTGACAAGTGGGATGATTTCATGGGGGATAGGTGGAAGGCGGCGTTGGAGAGGATGGGCGGTCTGAGGAAGGAGCAAAGGGAAGTGTTGAATGAAGTATGGGGGGTTTTCGAGGATCGATGGGGGCTGGGCAGGGGGAATGGGGTTAGGTGGAGGGATGAGGATCAAGTATAGGGAAGAGGGACGGAGGGGGAGTACGGGTTGGGTACTGGTTGTATGCGGTGCAGGTTGTGAAGTGTGCATTTGTTGTGCCCTGGACAGAAGGACCACTGTGCATCAACTAATTTAAGATATCCTTAAAATGTTGTCTGGAAGGTACGGATCACGGGAGAGATGACATTTCTAATGATCATTGCATGCTGACTATGTCAATATTTAAGAACTGCTGTTACTGGGGATATAAGATCATTAGCCAGCAGGGAGAGTCGTAGCTCTTTAACGCCTGGGTAATCCTCATAAGCTGCAAACAAATAATGTGCTCTCCTACGTTCAATGATCTCGGCCCTCTAATGCACCATGACCTCCCCTTGTCCTTTTTGATGCACAGGCTGCTCCTTGTGCCCATTAGCATGTGTAGTATTCTCATCGCCGTCACCCATCTCCATATCCTCGTCTGCCTCGCCTTCTCCTTCCTCAATTTCCTCCTCTTCGTCCTCACTCCCGCTGCTCTCCGCTTCAAGGTCCTCACTACCGGCATTCGACTCTTCATCCTCGTCCTTCGTGTCAGCAGCGGCAGACGGACCAGCTGTATCTTCGGCGCCGTCCATTTCCTCATCTTCGCCTTCGACTTTCGCTAGCTCGGCTTTGAGGCCTTCTTCGAGTTCAACTTCTTCGGCACCGTACGCTGTGCCATCATCTGCGCCGACGTCGGCTTCTGGTTGCTCAGGTGGGAATTCGGCTGGTGCTGATTCTTCAGTATCCCTGCATGATTTCAGCATGCTCCTTTGAGAGGCATAGTAATAAAGCTTAAGCTATACCATTTTATGGCAAATCGCGTGACCCTAGGCTTTTCAGCCAGCACATTTCGCCTCACACGCTCAATAATGGGCTTCGCGGGCGGCTCCGCGTTCAGCTCTTCGGCGTCGTACTCATTGTTAACATAGTAGCCAACACGGACGAATTCTCGATTATCGTAGCTGCATGTAAGGAGGATGACGGTAACACCGAGGATTTCGGAAGTAGGGATGCGTTTCAAATCGGGCGGGTCGGCCTCGAAGATGAATTTGTTGACGCCTATAGGGATGGGGCCCACGAGGAGCGAGTCGAGCTCTTGATCGTGCTCGGATCTAGCTGTAAGTCAGCAGATCATGCTTGAAAAAGGGAATCTCTTGTAGCTTACGATGTGGCAGATCCGACGTAGGTGAGCTTCCATTCGAGGTCTGAATGCTTCAGTTAGCCTGTGAACCACTTGGCGCGCTCGCTGTGCTGCAACCTCTTGCCAAATTCTCCAAGCATTCAAATGTGATCTCGAATTGATAGGCATCGCTGAAGGCAGCCGGGTTGTTGAGAACCTTCACTCCTAGCAACGAGACGACAGACATGTTGGCTACGAGTGTATGCGATATGGTTTCCGAGCCTGTAAAGTATAAAGTCGGTGACACAGAGTGGATTTAATGATGGCAATGTGAAGGTGTCAAAGTTTGCTTTACGGGATCAAGGTTGATAAGTCGCGTGTTGAGGCGTCGCGTTTGGACCCTTGCACATGTTTTTGAGTAAAGTGACTGACGCTAACACTGGCGCCGCTTACGGCCTAGTGTCTCTTGCGGCTTGCAACCTCTTCAGAACACTGCATTCTAGACAATATTAATCAACCTCTCATCCACCTCCCATCAGCTTTCTGAAAATTCTGGGCTACGACCGCATCCTCACCCCTGATCAACTACGATTGCCTTCTGTGGAAAGTATCGTCTCCATTTCCCCACTCCCTACAGCTCTTGGACATTCTTGGAAGCTTTTAAGGGGTCAAAGAGCCGCCATGGCGGACGAGGCAGCAGAAGCAGCGTTCATCAACGCGATGCAGAATAACAACGATACAGCGGGAATGATGCAGGGAGTATCGGGTGCAGCTAGCCAGCAACAGACAGATCCTGCTTCTGATGATGAATATGAACCTGAACCTGCGCTAGCTGTGCAGCCAGACACTCTCGCTACTGATGCGCAAGATCTTTCCGTTCTCTCTCCTTCTACTGCCGTGAAGCATGATGAGCTACCTCCATCATCCTTACCCCAGAATACCGCTACTACCTACGCAACAACCGCACCCCAAGATCCAACCGACCCAGACGCCCAAAACCAGTCTCGATCAATGTCACGGGACTCGTCGCAATCTATCAATATTGAAACCCCTATATTATCTGGGCCTGGAGTTGAGAACTGGCCTAACGTCTCTGTGACGGCGGCGAACACTACAGTTGGCGATGCAGAAATGGCTATTGTAGCGAATGGTGATTCTCTTGACCACGCGTCTCATAATGCTCCAATCGTTCAAACTGATAGCGTTTCTGCTCCAAATGTATCGTTACTCAATGGCGTCCAACATCGTCCATCTCCCGAAGTTACTCAAAATGGCGTTGCATCTCCAAATGCTACTGTTCCTGCTTTCATGTCTGACCCTGCAGCTGTTGCTCCAAATAACTCTCTAGCTGTGTCCGAGACAACGCAATCAAAATCGCAGGCAGATGTGCCTACGCCGACACAGCCAGCTATTTCTCCCACAGCAGCTTTGCCTAAAACCCGCTTACCACATGATCGCATCGGCATATTGGAGGACAGAATCAAGGAGGATCCACGGGGCGATCTGGATGCTTGGCTTTCACTCACCAGCGAGCATCGGAAAAGGGGCAAGCTCGAGGACGCTCGCAACGCCTATGAGCGTCTGTTTACTGTATTCCCGTGGGCCGTAAGTCTTGTTTACCACTCTCACTCAGCTTATACTGACTCCGTGGGCAACAGGCCGATCAATGGGTTGCATACGCACAGATGGAAAATGAGGCCCAAGAGCGAGCTCGCATGGAAGGAATATTTAGCCGGGCTTTGAATATGATGCCTAGCCTGCAGTTATGGACTATGTACGTCGAGCACATCCGCCGTACCCAGAATATCACGACCGACCGAACTGGCAATGCGCGACAAATAACGCACCAGGCCTTCCGTTTCGCTCTTGACCGCATCGGCATGGACAAAGACGCTGGAAGATTATGGCAGGATTACATCCAATTTGTCAAGTCATGGCCCGGTGTCCTTGGCGACAATAGCTGGCAAGCTCAGCAGAAAATGGACGAGCTGCGCAAGATCTATCGAGAGGCCATAGCTATCCCTACGCAATCACTCAATGTTTTATGGAAGGAATACGATCAATTTGAAACCGGACTGAACAAGATGACGGTAGGCTAGCTCAGTCCTGCTAACTTAGACAAGTACCTCGTTTTCTGACCTACTGGATTAGGGCCGAAAGTTCTTGCAAGAGCAGTCACCTTCCTACATGACAGCGCGTAGCTCCTACACAGCATTACAGAACATAACCCGGAATCTACGACGTAATACCATGCCTGTCCTGCCCCCGGCACTCGGCTTTGATGGTCACGATGATTATGTGGCCCAGCTGGAAATTTGGAAGAATTGGATCGCGTGGGAGAAAGATGACCCCCTAGTGTTGAAGGATGAGGATCGAAAAGCCCATCAAGAACGCATTGTTTACGTGTACAAGCAAGCACTGATGGCTCTCAGATTCTGGCCCGAGATGTGGTTCGATGCCGCCGAATTTTGCTTCTCTGGGGGGCTCGACGAGGAGGGAAGTGACTTTCTGGTGCAAGGCATAGCCGCTAACCCCGAAAGTTGCTTGCTAGCTTTCAGGCAAGCGGACCGCATTGAACTCAAGACCGCTACTGAGGAGGGTGACGAGGCCGTGATTAGGCGTGGTGCAGCTGCTCGGGCGCCCTTCAACAAGCTGCTGGATGCCCTCTACGAACTAATCAGCAAGGCGAAGACTCGAGAGACACAGGAGATTGCCCGCATCGAAGCTGACTTCGCTCTTCAGAAGGAGCAGCAGTCAATCATAAGGGCCGAAGAAGAAGATGACGAGAACAATGACAATGACGCGCAATTGGCGGAGCTCGAAAAGCGTAAGGCAGCCAACATTGAGGCAGTCCAGAGCAGCAGCGCAGCGCATGTCATGCTACTTAGAAGTACCTTGACTCACGCCTGGATTGCTTTGATGCGTTCCATGCGCCGCATCCAAGGCAAAGGCAAGGTCGGCGACCCAATTGGTGGATCTAGACAGATTTTTACAGATGCGAGGAAGCGAGGACGTGTTACTAGCGATGTCTATGTGGAGAGCGCGATGATCGAGTTCCATTGCTACGAGGCGGAAGCGGCGCGAAAAATCTTTGATCGTGGACTGAAGCTTTTCCCCGAAGACGAGCTTTTCGCCCTCGCTTACATTAGACATCTCATTGACATCAATGACCACACCAGTAAGGTGCCTCTTTCTCGGCTGACTTTGCATTGCTGACCGTCAGTAGATGCACGTGTTGTGTTCGAAACAGCGGTTAGCAAACTGGCTCAGAAACCTGAAACCTTGGGCAAGGCAAAGCCTCTTTATGCTTTCTTCCTCGACTTCGAGTCTCGCTATGGAGAGCTTACGCAAATCGTGAAGCTGGAAGCGCGCATGAGAGATCTCTTCCCAGATGATCCTACACTTTCTAGCTTTTCTCGTCGGTTCATTTCGAAAGGGTTCGATGCAACAGCCATTCGACCTATAATATCACCTGCTACCCAAACTAGATCCAAACCTCTTCCAGTCCCTAACATAGAAGCTCCTACTCAACATCAGGACACACCACCCAGAGCTTTTGCGCCTATCGGAAACTCGCCTAAGCGTCCATTACCCCTGGATGACTCGGATACGGATGGCGGGCGTCCACGCAAAATTGTCCGCGGCGAGTCGCCATTGAAAGGCGCGGCAGGCCGTCGATTGGATCAGCAAAAACGAAACCGACAGAACGACACACCACAGTACGATGGTCCTTCAATACCTCCACCATCTCCACCTTCTCTTCCTCGGGATGTTCTTTTCTTTCTAAGCATCCTTCCGAAGACGATTACATACCACGGTCCTACATACGAACCGGCAGCTATGGTGAAGCTCTTACATGAATCCTACATCCCAGATCATGTGTCCAAATTACCGCCACGTCCTGGGCCTCAAGGGCCACCGCAGCATATGCAATCCTTACACCACCCCCCACCGCCTCCCCGACATATGGTACACGTGCAGCAAATGCAAAACACACAATATATGCCGCCCATGCCGTCAATGCCGCCAGGGACGCCACAATATGGCCAATACAATAGTGGGTTCTCCGCATTTCCTTCTCCTTCTTCCCAAGCTGTTCCTCATCAGCGCGGTGGAGGAAGCTCTGAACCTCGGAATGGCTATGGACAGGGTGGCGTGGCTTCCTCCAGCCAGGAGTCTCGCGGTTTGCCGCAATATGGCTTATCCAGACCTACCATACCGCTCTTACCAGCTTTCCACAACCCCTTTGCTGGCCCTGTACGCTGAAGGGAAGGCTTGTGCATGGATTACTCACCGCAACAAGGGATGGAGATTGCAGGACTCTTACATTGACAGCTGTGACAGATCCTTATCCATACGCTCGATGAGTACTCCTTAGCTGAACTCCACACTTGACTCTCAATTGGCCTCATGGCGCCTGATCGCACTCTATGATTTTCGTGTCAAAAGCGGCTTGCAGCGTGGCAGTTGGCCTCTGGAATGTAACAGCAGACCGAACAGAATGGCTGCTCTGGATGTTTGGCGTTTGCCCAGGAAAGGAGGAGGCAAGCTAATCTTCATTTGACGCAATCCATGCTCGGTGGCGCCGAGTAAGGTCTTTGAGTGGTCTCGCGGGGGCGAGCAGCTTTACTTTGTACGTAGACTGCCCAACGATAAGGGGTTCGTAATATACCTTACAGTATTCGGCCTTGCTAAGGTATGCTATGATTGATATTACGAACATGAAAAGCGCTCCACAATATACTGCAGCAACAGTACCATCGCGTGGACTTGCTTGTTTGTAGACTGCTGCTTTTCGATGATGCATCTCGAAGCAAGGCGAGCATATCTAGGAACCTTTTGGCAAGCAAAACGTGGATCGCACCCTAAACGCTATGTTGCTTCGTAGACCGGTTTCACCCCACATACCAGCGCAAACGTCATTGGAAGTGACGGCCCGTACCCGCGCTTCTAACCTTTTTCTACATAGCTGCCGCCCTTAATGTCGGAAGCATGCACGTATTCTGATATCGCTTCTGAATTCTATCCACCTTCAATTTACAACAACAAAGTCGGATAGAAACATCATCAACAACCAGTGAACTCGACTTCGACATTCCGAAGCGGTTGTTGATATGGTGAAGCACTAGGCAACACAGGCAGTGAATTCGCAACACAGCAACGCTAGCGTGGTTGCCTCGCAGTGCCTGAGGGTACAAATACCCTTCCTACACCTCTCCTTCCTCCATCTTTCCTACATCTACATGCTCCACCACATTCTCGACATTCTTCACCTGGATTCAACTGTCTCCTACTTCAAAGCACCTGCAATTCATCAATTGTCTCCTTACCGTTCACGCAATCGGCTGCTCTGCTAGCGATTGTCAACTTCTCAACCTTCACCGCAAGTTCCCCTTACTGCTCGCTCTGCGGCAAGCTCATTTCTGCAAAATTCATCGAAAAACTCACCGCAGTGATTGTTTAGGAATCGGTCTCCTACATACCACTACCGAGTAAGTCACTCACTTCTATCACACGATCACTCTTTCCCCACATATCACTTTCCAACACGCGGCCTTCCTTGATCACATCACCGCACTTCCCGCCACACAATCACCCTTTCCCCGCTTTTTACTTTGCAACACGCGCCTTCTCTCATTCCATCACCGCATCTCCAATCTCCTCTCACTGCACTCTCATTACAACATTATTGCTCTCAATTGGCATTTCTGTCACTTCTCATTTGAGCATCCAAGTCCTAGCACTACTTCATTGCATTCATTCTTGCATCATCGCGATAAACGCATCTTGCCTTGGCATCCCCAAGCACGAGTCTTTTCCACGCTGCTCTAAGTACTCACAAACCCCTTGCCCCTCCCCAGCCCAATGACTCTCTCAGACCACCTGTGACATCACCGAAGACCGCTAGCTCATCGTGATTCTCACGCTATTCTAGAGTCCAAAATGCCTGGCGCCGCGAAGAACCGTCAGAAGAAGTCACGCGACGCGGCTTTAGCCGAAAAGCGTGAGAAGAATCTTGCGTCCAACACCGCTCCTGCCCAGGAGCCTCCCAAGTTGCGCGGCGGGTATGATGGGCCCGGTGACTCGTCCACTGGCGGCCCACCAAGCCGTGGACGTCCAGAATCTACTGCTCCTTCTGTAGGCCAGCCTGGTCGTGCTCCTCGTGGACCAAGCCAAGGTCCCAGCCATGGTCCTCACTCGAGCACAGGCCGTGCATCAAGCCAAATCCGCGACTCCAGTCAGGTTCGCGGGACATCCTCTAGAATGCTGCCAGACCGAACTGGGGATCTCAACGCTCGACGCTATGCTGCCCGTTTCATTGATCTGCCGGCGAACGCATATACCATTGGAGGCCTTGGAGGTATTGGAAAAGTAAGTCTTAGCCTGTTGGATTCCGTGGTTGTTGTCGTACTGTATCCGCTCTTCCCCTGACATTCTTTCGAGTTCACCTTCGTCAAGTGTTCAACTATCCTCTCCGTCTCGTTCTCCCTGAGCCATCAATCACGGACTGTATCACTGTCATATCCTCGATTTCCTTCCCTTTGCCTTCCCCTACCGTCGATGAATTGTGAGCCTCTTCCCTAGCTTTCCCTCAGATGAATTCACTGCAGGCTTGGCGGCGAAACTGCCTACTTAAGCCCCTCTTCCCACCTCCAACCTCCATCTCTCCTACATATCTCTGCACACTACCTCCAGCACTAATCCACATCATCCACTTGCATCATCATCCTAAAACATCTACTACATCTATCCTTACCTCTTAGCACTACTTGTTACCCACGGTCAGCAGCAGTACGTAAGCTATCTACCCCCAAGTCATATCTCTACACTTGAAGCATATCCCAGTCCGTCAATTTTGCAGCATCAACCTTTTGAATACTGTTTTCCAGTTTTGGTTGGGCATTGCATTTTCTCCTTGTCCGATAACCAATTGTTATCTTTGCTCTATCAATCATGGCGCAAGACGCTACTCACGATGAAGGTCTTCGCCTGCCCCCTACTACTTCTTCTTCGGGCACGCCGCTCACTGCTGAGATGGCTCGAGCGAACCAAGTTTTCATTGAGACATTTAATAATGACCCTCGGCTACAGGACTACAATGACTTTCAATGCATTCCGCGACCTGCATCCATCACCGCCGGTAAGCCGGCCCAGATCGCTCTAAATTCTCACAAGGTAAAGAGCTTCCCTACGAAGACTATCTACCAATATGATGTAAGTCTTGGTCCATGTGCAACATGGAAGCCTCACTAAGACGTCTTCAGGTCGTGGTCGGAACCGGCGTCGAGAAGCGCATAGTGGTCAAGAAGGCATGGGAATCGGATGCCGTCCAGCGAAAATTTCCTGCAGGGATAATCTTCGATGGTAACAAACTTGCTTGGTAAGCCGTTCATGTACGCATCACCAGTCACAAACCTTCTAAACCTATACAGGCACCATGTGGACTTCACCGGAAAACAGGGCGAGATTAGATTCGACGCTGATCTGGATCACAAGGCCGGCCAGCCCGCTCCAGCGGCGCGTCAGGGCGATGCCAAGGATAGCAACAAGTTCCGTGTTGTCATCAAGAAGACCGCCGTCCTGCAACTCAGCGTTCTGCAATCGTATCTGAACGGTCAGACAAGCCTGAGCGAAAACGTCATCGATGCAATCACTTTCCTGGACCATCTCTTGCGTGAGACGCCGAGCCACAACCAAGAGATCATCCCTCTTCGGCGCTCATTCTTCGACCGGAGAACCAATCAACGCGCAGGATTAGGTTTCGGTGTAGAGGCCATGAAAGGCGTCTATCAATCTATTCGTGCGGCACATGGCGGGCAAATGGTCGTCAATGTCGATGTTTCCAACGCTGTGTTCTGGAACGAGAGTTCTATCATGAATCTTGCTAGAGAGGTGACCAAGGCCAACTCCATGCAAGATTTGGTTCAGAAGCTGCAGCCAGTCAAGCTCCGACATGATGCTGGTTTCCAACCCTCAAATGGGATGATCCAAGTTCGTAAGCTCAAGAAGAATGATTTCTATGTACGTCATAAGGAGCGCAACGAGTACGAATGTGAGTAATATTGCCTGATCTATCTCTATGATTATTGACAAGTACTAGCGAAGAAAGTATGGAAGGTGAAACAGATCTTAGATCAAAATGCGCGACAATTCACCTTCGCTATCAAGGACAAGGTGACGCGTAAAGATACCGCCGAGAAGATCTCCATTGAGGCATATTACATGAAGAGATATAATCTCCGTCTGGAACATCCGCTGCTTCCTCTTGTTGAGGCGACCAAGAAAGGAGTTGTCTTTCCGATGGAATTATGCTTTGTGCCAAAGGGTCAACGCTACCCTTACAAGCTCAATGAGGACCAGACGGCGTCGATGATCAAATTCGCCGTTGAGAGACCGGCAGGCCGTAAAGAGTCCATCGAAATGGGCCTCAAGATGCTGAACTGGGCCGGAGATAAGACACTGCACAACTATGGACTTGTTATTGATCGTGAGCCTATCAAGACGAATGCTCGAGTCCTTGATCCACCGACTCTTTTATTCGGTAGAGGAGTCAAAGTCGAACCTAAGTACTCTGGCAAGTGGGACTTGAGAAATAAGCAGTTTCTCCTTCCCAACAATGCGCCATTGGTGGCTTGGGGAGTTTGCATCTTTTCTGGACGAGGCTCCCCGGCAAAGCCGGTGGTCGAGACATTCATCAAGGCGTTCATCACTGCTTATAAAGGCCACGGTGGTAATGTTCAGAATCAAAATCCCGTCATAATTCAAGCCAGCGAGATAGTCAAAGGTGTGGAGGACACCTACTTGGGAGCTGGAAACGCCGCAAAGATGCGACCACAGATGCTGGTCTTTATCTTGCCTGACAAGAACGCCGACTCGTATTGGCGGATCAAGAAGAGCGCAGACTGCCGCTATGGAATCATGTCCCAGTGCATGCAGGGAGCACACGTTTCGAAGAACAACCCGCAGTACCATTCGAATGTATGCATGAAATTCAATGCCAAGCTCGGTGGCACCACAAACAAGACCATTGTCAAAGGCACGAGTGGACCTATGGGCAGTTATTTTGACAAGCCTACCATGGTCATCGGCTGCGATGTATCTCACGCCGCTCCAGGCTCTCTCAACCCTTCAATGGCTGCACTGACAATGTCTTTGGACCCATACGCCGCGAGATATGCCGCCGCCGTTCAGACGAACGGAACCCGTGTCGAGATGCTGACGTCAGAGAATATTGATGGGATGATGAGTCCTCTTATGAACCATTGGGCTCAGACCACTGGCCAAGGCAAGTACCCCGCACACGTCTACTACTTCCGCGACGGTGTCTCGGCTGCCCAATACGGCAATGTCATGAAGTCCGAAGTGGCCCCACTTAAGGCCCTACTGTATAGATTGGCCGCAGCCGATAAGAGCTACAAGGTAAGCACTTCTTGGGCGCTCCGCGACCACCCAGCTAATGAAGACTCAGGTCAATTTCACTGTGATAGTGGCTGAGAAGCGCCACCACATTCGGTTCTTTCCTCCTGGAGGTCCTGCAGCTGATAAGAACGGCAATCCGGTCCCCGGCACCTTGGTGGACCGCGACGTTACTCACCCGTTCGAGTATGACTTCTATTTAAACTCCCACTCCGCGATTCAGGGCACTGCACGTCCTACCCACTACCACGTGCTCCACGACGAGGCGAAGGTTGATCCGAATAAGCTGGTCTCGATGGTCTACGATCACTCCTACCAGTACATGCGTGCTACGACCCCGGTTTCGTTACACCCCGCTGTCTATTACGCTCACTTGGCATCGAACCGTGCTCGGGCCCACGAACCCACTGGATGGGAGGAATTACTCAAGAAAGCCTCTGGTGAGACCTCGTCGGACGAGAAGAAGAAGAAGGACTCCGAGGAACCTAAGCTTATGGAAATGGAGCCGGCGAATCGGATGCGATTTGGCATGTGGTATATCTGAGGAATGATGGAGAATGGGAGGCGTGGAAAGGTGGTTGCGAGATGAGGTTCCTGGCGAATGATTCCCTCTTTGCATGTTTTGCTTCTCTTGTTTCCGGAGCTACGACCACTATCTTCTGCCTTCGGTCTGCATCCTGTGGCCGAAGTGCTTGACGCAATGGTTCGTATGCACGCACGGAACACCCTCCTTTGACTAGCGATTGCTTTTGCTCTGTTCTCTAGCCTCTCTCTCTTCGCTGTGGTGCATCATTATCTACGCGATGCAGATCACCTATGCTTTAGCGCTTGAGAGAAAGGCAGAGAGGCATCACGAGAAGCATTACTTAGATTTCCAATTCTTTTGAGCTTGCGAGCGAAACGAGGCTTGGTCTGCTTAATTAGTTTAACAGGCAATCCGCCATTAGCCAATCCAAGCTCTCAAAGCCAAATCTGGGTGGTTCCTCGGTGCTTGTGACTCTGGTTTGTGGATTTGCAGAAGCTACTGACTCTGACAGGGAACATGCTGGGTTCAAGAATGGCCAGAATATAACTACGGCTCCAGGGAGGTAAATGCTGAGTATGGAATGATGGTTTTAAGTCTTCCGACCATGCGAATTACGAACTTGGCCGGTTTTCTCCTCACTCCAGCCTCAGGTGTGGAACCGGTGTTTGTATCCCCTTTGCTGTGCCCGCTGTGGATGCCCCCTGGATCACAAATGCCAGCCTGCCATCGATCTACTACCCAGAGCCCGGACCCGACCTTGGCACCCCTAGTATCATAGTCTCTGTTTGAACTCGATGGGGGAGAGTCCATCACCAATGCATCGCCCAGGTAGATGTCAGAGTTGGCTTTGGGCACTGCTTCTCGTCATGTTTCTTGTCATGCTCTCGGGCTTGGTGGATGTGGAGGCGCTGGCGATGACATTGCATTTGTGCTCCCTTGGGGGTTTGGCGAGAAGGGGATGTGCATCCGTTGGTTTACGAACCACAGCTACTGGAGCATTTCGTTCGACGAAGCTGAAGAGCTACATAATGAGTCCGCTTTTCCAAGGATCCCAAACTTCCCTTTTTGCAACGCCTTGGTGTCCCGGTCGATGGTGGCGCTGGCCTCTGCTGCTTTAGGTGGACATCTGTCTGTGTTATATGATCAGTCCTTGGCTTTGTTGAGAGATGGCATCGCCACGGACACGAGCATCACAATGAACCCTGCCTCAGCCAAGGGAGGTGGACGGATGTCTCGGTCCGGGGAACTCTGTGGTTCGGCAAGAGAGAGGGATACTGGTGTAGGTCAATGGGAATGGGAAAGGAAAGCCTGGGAAGGGAGATTGCGAGGCTGTATGTCGGATTAGGTATCAGGGAGGTGGGAGTTATGGTTGAAGGGGCAGGTCGGATTGCGGTTTGGATCGGGGCGGGAGGTGGAGGTTGGAGGAGGAGGGGGGGGGGGGGGGGGGCA